>Ga0187892_10002222_pt1 | contig 40300 bp, 33 predicted proteins | sample MA1701073metaG_FD_139345 | JGI IMG/M metagenome (GOLD analysis project Ga0187892, IMG submission 139345) | Bio-ooze microbial communities from a basaltic lava cave in the Kipuka Kanohina Cave System on the Island of Hawaii, USA - MA170107-3 metaG ... | reverse complement strand
TCTTCAGAGCATGGGGCAAAATGACGGATGGCGAAGGACGCACGGTTTTCCCAAGCGTATCCCTTGCCCGTAGGAATCATCGCGCCCCCACCTCGACGGGAGTTGGGGCACCCGCCCGTTGAGCGACGCTATTCAATTAGCTGCAACGAGGTCACATTCTCCGTGGGGTCGATCCCGACCGTACTGAGGTCGAGGAACAGTGAATACGTTCCCGACGTTGTGGGTCCCAGAGTGCTCGGGAAGAACTCGAAAATATCCTGGCTCGTTCCCGATGCGCCTGTCACGCTGAAATTGCCGAGGGTCGACAAAAGGAACGATCCGCTCGAAGTTATGTCGGCGGCGTCGACATCCTCCGTGCTCGAGGTGCCGAGCCCGACGTCGCTGCCGTCGAAGTGCATCTGGAAACTGCCCGCCGTATTCGTTCCGAAGCTCGTCGCGTTAAAAACGAGCAGGTCCTCGTCCTGTCCGTTCACGCCGGTGACGCCGATCGGCCCGGTTGTGGAAATCACCAGCCGGCCGTCGGAGGTGACACCGATCGCGTCAACGTCCTCGTCGCTGAGGGTCAGGCCCACGTCGCTTCCGTCGAAGAGCATGGCGAAGGTGCCTGCCGTCGTTGAACCCAACGAAGTCGGCGTGAATTCCAGGACATCGGAGTCGTCCATGACGACACCGCCGACCGTTCCAGCCGCGGTAAAGGACAAGAGTATGTTTCCGTTCGAGAGCAGTTGGAGGGCGTCAATCGCAAACCCGGCCAGCCCCACGTCGCTGCCATCGAAAACCAAGGACCACGTCCCCGTACCCAGGTCGTGGGCGACGATGTCTTCGTTGGCGACAATGCCAACACCCGGGACCGAGGCGTCATCCGCGAAGGTCATCCACAGCTCCGCGGTCCCGCCGCAGGTGTCGGTGGTCTCGTTGCAAGGCGCCCCGGCGCAGGGGTCGGAGCCGGCCTGGCAACCGAGCGTCACGCTGCAAGTCTCAGCCCCGTTGCAGAACAACCCGTCATCGCACGCGGCGTTGTTGGGGGTGTGGGTGCACGAATCGGTACTCTCGTTGCAGGCATCGGTTGTGCATGCGATGCCGTCGCTGCAGTTCGGCGGCGTGCCTGCCTGGCAGGAACCACCGACGCATTGCTCGGCGCCGTTGCAGTACTGGCCGTCGTCGCAGTCACCATTGGTGATGCAGCCGGCATCACACGGTCCTTCGCCCACCGTGGAGATCACGACCGACCAGGAGTTCAGCGTACCCACGTCCGCAGTCGCATTGTCGGAGACGCGAATGGTCCACGCTCCCGAAGAGTTCTGTCCGTCGAAAGCGGAAAGGGCTTGGTTCGGCGTGTAATTGGGGGGCGAGGTCAGGTTGTTGATGCACTGCGATTCGATCGCGCCCGAGCCCTCGTCGTCCAACTGGATGTTGTTGTAATTGTCAGCGCCGCAACCGAAGCCCGAGCCGGTGTAGCCCGGCCGATCGATAACGGTCACCGTGGTCGCGCCATGTTGCAGAGTAACGATCAGATCGCCCACCCACGTATGAGTGATGGTCGAGCGCACGTTGACGTCGCCAACCGTAAACGAATCCGGCACGTTGATCGTGTGCGTCGCGGGATTGCCGGGCCCACCGCCATCGGGGATCGAAAGATTGGGTGAGGCCGAGTACGTCGTCGGCGCTCCCGGCGTACCCGCGCAATCGGTGCCGTCGCCCAAGTATGTGCCGCCGGCCGCGGTGCAGTCGGCCTGTGTCTCGATCGAGCACGCCTGGCTGACGCAGCATCCACCGGTGGGCGTGATCGGCCCGCAGCTCCAACTCAAGAGCACGTCATCGGACCAGCAATGCATGCGGCCAAACTGCTGCGGGCTGAACTCGGTGTAACAGGAGTCCGGAGCATAACCCATGTAGTTCTGCGGATCCGTCGGGCCCCAGGCGACGCCGCTGCACGAATCTGTTCCACCCGGACCGGCGCAATTGAAGTTCGTCGGGGTCGGATCGGTGTCGAGGGCGAAGTCGCCGGTTGTATCGCCATTCAGGTGGTCGGCACGTTCGTAGCAGGCCGAACACGCCGCCACTTCCGAGACGCCGTGGTGCGTATGCCACAGGCCGGCGCAGTGGCCGACTTCGTGCGTCAACGTCTTTTGTCCGCCCCCGAACCAGTTGTCGTCGATGATGAGTCCGCCGAGATTGCCCAGCGCGTCGGGGTCCCAGGGGAACGTCCCGACTCCCAGGTAGCCCCCCTGGATGTTCACGACATACACGTTGAGTTGTGTCGCGGGGCTGTCGGCGTACGTATTCTTCATCGCCGCCTCTTCGGAGTCGGCGAATTGGCGATAAGTGGTGTTGTTAATGAATTCGGTCGTGTAACAAAACTGGATTTTCGACGGCGCAAAGTCGCTGTTGAGCTGCACCATTTGGGCATCGACTCCGGCCTGAGTAGCGGCCGGGCTGGTCCCGTCGCTGTTGGCAAATACGTTGAAATGGATCCGCAGATTACGAACCGGGGTCGACGCATCGGGAATCCACGTATTGCGCACCGACGGCGTGTCACAAGTACCCTGCGTCGGACAACCGGGACCCGCCGTAGTGCCAAATGCCTTGGCCTCCCACGCGAGTTGGGTCTGGCACCACTCCACGGGTGCCACGGCCCTGCCGCGCTGCGCAACTTGCCAGTTCCCCTGCCCCATCACCGCCGCCACGGGTGTTTCGTCCGCGGGGTCAACCTGCTGCTGGGCAAGAAGCATACCGTGGCAAACCGTCAAGACACCAAAGACCGCACCGATTGTCTTGGTGCTGCGATTTGTCCAGGGCACGATTCGATGATACGTGACTTTCACGGCCTTCATCCTCCAAAAAAAAGAGTCCCGGTGAGTCGAACGCCGACTCCGTCACCGCCGCCGGTAGTGTTTCCACGCGTGCAGCGTTGAACGCTTCCACTGCGGTGAACCAAACCGGCGAATCTAGCGAACCGGAAAAACAGATGCAAGAAAAAAAGCGGAGAGATCGTTGTAATGCGTTTGCACAACAAGCGGCTACGGCCGCACCGCGCGCCGCGATTGTGATTTGTGGCTGGCTGCCGCTGCGCCGGCTAGGATCAGGCTCTTGGGTGCCAGCCGGCGTCGGCCCAGAGGCTGCCGCTGACAGCCGAGTTCTTCAGCATGAACACGATGGCGCTGGCGATCTCGTCCGGGCGGATCAGCCGGCGTAACTGCGTGTTGGGCAGGATTTGCTCTTGGATGAGCCGTTCGCCCAGGGCCTGAACCATCGGGGTGTCCGTGAAACCTGGATGAATAATGGCGCATCGCACCCCATAGTAAACGGCTTCGATCGCCAGGGTCGCCTGGGCGCCCTCCAGCCCGGCCTTGGCCGTGGCATAGGCAATCTGGCCGCGGTTGCCCGCCGAGGAGACCGAGCCGATGAGCACGATGGCCCCTTGCATGGACTCCTGCGGCGACCATTGGGCCACGCCCCGTTTGGAACGGTCCATGGCTACGGAGGCCACCGTGCGCAAGGACCAATAGATCGGAGCAAACAGATCGATGTCCAGGACGCGGCGGAAATCGTCCTCGCTATAAATGCTGTGGGTCACGGACCCGTTCTTGCCGGTGATTTTCACGCTCAAGCGATCTCGAGTGATGCCGGCGGCGGGCACGCACAAGGTCACCGGCCCGAAGCGCCTCTCCATGTCGGAAAAGACCTGTTCGCGAAACGCGGCATCCACGACGTCGCCTCGATAGGGAATCATCACCTCCCGGCCGATTTGCCGGTTCATCTCTGCACAAACGGCGGAAGTGTCCGCTTGAACGTCCACGACGCCGATGGCTCTTACGTTTTCGTCGGCAAGCTTCAGGCAAGCCGCTTTGCCGATGCCGCCGGCCGCGCCGGTAATGATGGCTACCTTGTCGGTGAGTTCCATATTCTCAAATCGTCCGTGCTAATCCACGTCCGCGCTTCGCGGCGCCGTTCTTCTCCCCTACGTCGTTTCGTCGCTTCTTTCCGCCAACCAATCACAGACCTTCGGCCACAACTCACGATTGGCCTTGGAGCCGACCGCCATCCCGATGTGGCCGGCGGGAAACGTAATGCTCTTTCGATCTTTCGAACCCACCGCGTCGTTGAAGGGCAAGCTCTGCCCGCAGGGAACCAGATGGTCCTGCGCAGCGGTGAGATTCAGGATCGGGCAAGTGATGTCGCGAAGATTCACGGTCCTATCGCCGATGCGAAGCCCGCCCTCAATCAGCCGGTTTTCCTGCATGCAATGCTTCACGAACTGCCGAAACATCTCGCCGGCCACGGGGATGTTGTCGTTCAGCCAGGTCTCCATGGCGAAGAAATCCTCGAGGAACTTCTCGTCTTCGAGGTTTTCGTAGAAGCTGAAGTACTTTTCCAGCATCGTCGAGACCGGCTTGAGCATCAGGAACGAGCCTTGGAGCAATTGCGGCGGGGCGTTGCCGTAGACGGCGATCAGTTTATCCACGTCGAAGACCGATGCGTCCGTCCACTTGGCCAGCAGGTTTTCGCGATTCGACCAGTCGACGGGGGCGGCCAGCAGAATCAGGTTTCGGACCTTATCCGGATGCAGTGCCGTGTATGTGGCGCTCATCGTCCCGCCCATGCAATAGCCCAGGATGTTGATCTTCTCACACCCGGTCTGATCCCGGACCCGGTCCACGACGTCGTCGAGGTATCGCTCGATGTAGTCTTCCATGTCCAGGAAGCGGTCGCCGTCGGAAGGAACGCCCCAGTCGAGGTTGTAGGTGTCGAAGCCGCGATTCACAAAATGGCTGACCACGCTCTTGCCCGGACGCAGGTCGAGAATGTAGGGCCGGTTGACCAATGCGAAAACAAACAGCAGCGGCGTCTTGTATCGCTGCTCGACGTCCGTCGTGTAGCGCAGAAGCCGGAGCTTATCGACTCGATAGGTCGTCTCCGACGGCGTCGCGCCGACTCGCACCCGCCGGGCCACTTCCAATGCTCTTGGCAGGGAGGCCATCTTGTTGGCGAAGTCCGCCGAGAGCCGCTGCCAGTCAGCCGGGCCCAAGGTCCAGGGCATCCACGGCATCGTCGGACTCATCGGGCACCCCCTCGTGGCCGCGGAGCGGCAGCCGAAGCGCCGGCCGGCGACACGGCCTGCACGCGATCCGACAATTCGTTGACTTTTCGATTGAGGTCTTCGATCCGGCCGAGCACGCGTTCCTCCAGGCTGCGCAAAACCAGCATGATGGAATCGGTGTCGCTGCGCGCCGGTATCTGCGTTTCGTGCAACGTGCGCGTAAGGTATTCGTTGATCTGCTGTTTGAACGCCAAGGCCCCATCCATGGCTTTTTTCATGGCGTCCAGGAAGGCCGGCGAGCGCATGAACTCATCGCAATACTGCGCCCAGGCGTCAAAGAATGCCTGTCGCATCTGCTTGAATACTTCTTCTTGCGGTGGAACGCTTGGAGGGCGCCCGGCAGCGGACATGCGCGACATCAAATCCATCCAGAACCCCGTAAACGGATCGGGGGGACTTGAACCGCTTTGTTCGCCGTATGGACTCACCGAGTATGCCTTTGATTCTTGGTCGATGGACGGGTCTGGGTGTGATGGAGTGCGTTGGATGCCATGAGGTGCCACGCGCACGTCTCGTCGGCGCCGGGTGCCCATGACGTGCCGTGGATGCCATGCCCAAGACCCCGCTTCAGCGGGGCGCGGGCATGTTTTCTAGCCGTCGGCACCATTAGCACCGTTCCAACGCCATCGCCGTCGCCTCGCCTCCGCCGATGCACAGGCAGGCGATGCCCAGCCGTTTTTTGTGCCGTTCCAAGGCGCGCACGACCGTGTTGATGATCCGAACGCCGGTCGCCCCGATGGGGTGCCCGATGGCCACCGCCCCGCCGGCCACGTTCACTTTGGCCGGATCGAGGTGCAGCTCTTTGATGGCCACGACCGCCACAACGGAAAATGCTTCATTGATCTCGAAAAAGTCGACGTCGCTGAGCTTCAACTGCAGCCGATCGCACAGTTTCCGAATCGCATGAATCGGGGCGATGGTAAACCAGTCCGGCTCCATGGCTACGTTGGTATGGCCCAGGATGCGTGCTTCGGGCTTAAGATTCAGGGCTTTGCGCTTCTCGTCGCCGAAGACCACCAGCGCCGCAGCGCCGTCGTTGATCCCCGAGGCATTGCCCGCCGTGACCATGCTGTCCGGCCCGAACGCCGGCGGCAACGATCGGAGCTTCTCCGGACCTTGGAACTTTGCCACGTCCTCGTCTTTGTCGACGACGGTCACGGCCTTTTTGCTCTTAATCTCGACGGGCACGACGATCCCCTGATAGAAGCTTTCATCCCACGCCCGGATCGCCCGGGTGTAGCTTTCGATGGCGTAAGAATCCTGCTCCTCGCGAGAGATCTTGTACTTCAGGGCGCACTGGTCACCGCAGGTGGCCATGTGCTTGTCGGTGTAAACATCCCAAAGCCCGTCGTAGATCATCGCGTCCACTAGCTCACCATGGCCGAGGCGGTAGCCCGTGCGGGCCTTGCGCAGCAGGTAAGGAGCATTGCTCATGCTCTCGCACCCCCCGGCCACGATGAGTTCGCCGTCGCCACATTGAATGGTCTGAGCGGCGATGATGACCGCGCGCATCGCCGAGCCGCAAACCTTGTTGATGGTGATGGCGCCGACGTTTTTGGGGATCCCCGCGCCGATCGCGGCCTGCCGCGCCGGGTTCTGCCCGACACCGGCCTGAAGGACGTTGCCCATCAAGACTTCGTCCACGTCCGCCGCGTTCACGCCGGTCCGTTTCAGCGCATGTTGAATCACCACGCGGCCAAGCTGTGGCGCGCTGAGACTGGACAAGGCCCCATTGAACGAGCCGAACGGCGTCCGGACGCCGCCGGCTACATACACGTTCTTGAGCACGACACGTCCTTCTGCCCCAAGCAACTCCCACTCGCCGCGGACGGAATCGAGTTTCTACCTGCCGTCGCTGAGACGGGTTACTTGGCGGTTCGGGGAGCTGCCTTCACCGTTTCCTGACAGCAAGACGAACGCAGGAACTCCGAGCAATTCTCTGCCACTCTGGTGCCGGCCTTGGTGAAGGCTTCGAAGTTCGTCCGAACGGCGCCAAACGCCGCGTCCCACACGCCGCGCGTCCGGCGATACACGTCGGTCTCTTCCGTCCGCGTGGCCGCGTCGCAGGCAGCCTTGAATACATCCATTCCGGTCCGCACGGTGGTCTCCACGCATTCGGATACGGTGCTCACATTCTTACCCACGAAGGGGACGAATTCTCGGGTCAAGCGCTCGCTGCGCGCGAAAAGCCCTTCAAACTCCGGCTGAGTCTTCCACGCTTCGCCGAACGCCCTGAAAAGCGAATCTTGCGACCGGCGCCCCGCGTCCATGAAGGTACGGAAATTATCCGTCCACGTCTCATACACTTCCGTCATGCGATCTTTGCTCTCGGCAACCATACTTGTCCATCCTTCCGAAAACTAAACTCAAGTGCCGTAACAACCTAATTCCGGCTTTATCGCTACCGTAAACTATACCCGACTAGTGCATTTGCGTCAAGAACATTTTTGCGATTGCACTACAAGGATTATAGGACCTCAAGGCGAGAACAAGGCTTCCAGTTTGCCCCGCCCCGACGCGGTGAGTCAAATGGGCAACGAACTTCCGGCCGACAGAAGCTCTGGAAAAGCGTGAGGAGTGCCCATGAACGTGTCATCTCGGCGAGAGGTGCTGCAAATCAAGAAGTATCCGAACCGTCGGTTTTACGACGCCACGCGCAGCCGCCATGTGACGCTGCAAGAGGTCCACGACCTCATCGTCAACGGGTATGACGTGGTCATCACCGATTCGCGCACCGGCGAGGATATCACCAATCTGATTCTGCTGCAGGTACTCCTGGAAAAGGACCAGCCCAAGCTCGATCTTTTTCCGTCGGCCATTCTGCACTTGATGATCCGCTCGAACCGCCAAATGGTGCGGACGTTCTTTGAGCGCTCCTTCGGACCTTTTCTGGAATTGCTGTCCCGCTCGCAAAGACAATTCGACGCCTATCTACGCCAGGCCATGAGCGGGCGGATCCTGTCGCCCTTTGAATGGGCCGACAACATGATGAACGCATTCTCCTCGTCCCGTACGCGTCCGGGCGAGGCAGAACCACCGATCGCCGGCGATGAACCGCAGCAAGAAAGTGACTCTCGCCCCGTCGATTCCGAGGCCGTGGAAAACCTCCGCGCCCAAGTCGGCAAGCTCAGCCGTCAGATCGAGGTTCTGACCGAACAACTCGCCGACAAGACGCGACCGGCCAAGGACTCGCGTTCGGGCGACAGCCGCGGACGAAAGACTTGAGTCGAGCCCGCCGCACGTCGGCAATTTGCTCACATATCGCCAACGGCAACGTCTGTGGTGATTCGGCGGGAGCCGGAATAGGCCGCGATTCCTTCGTTCCAGTCGCTGCTGAGATTACCGCCCACCGCCCACATTCCTCCTCCCGGATCGACCCACGCGGCGTGGAAGTCGCGGACGGTGTTCAGTGCAAGGATTGGCCGGTGTCGAAGGGCTGCACGCCGCCCTACGGCGCACCGGGATCGGCGGCCAAGCCGCGCCGCGTGTCAAGGGGTGTCGTTGCCGTATTTGCCGGTGTCTTCGTCATGCACCCGGCGAACCAAGCCCGCACGTCACGTCCTACACCGTCCAATGGTGCTGAGGGGCAAAGCGGCAAACAGGAGCTGGCCCCAATGCTATTTGCGGATGGTATAGGCGAACTGCGTGGTGCTATCTACGCGGACGAATTCGATGACCAGTTCGCTCTTGCTGATGCGAAAAAAGGCGAAACCGCCGCGCGTGGCCGCGTAAAGTGATTCCTCGGTCCAGGCCACAGGATAGGCGTTGTCGGTGCCTGCGCCGCCGCCGCTGATACAATAGTGCACGCCGTTGACGGGTTTCAGCATTTCCAAGGTGTGGTCGTGCCCGGCGATGTACAGATCGACGCGATTCGTTTCCAGAAGGGGCCGGAGCTTCTCGACCAGGGCCGGCGTTGGGCCGTGCAGGCCGTGGGAAAAAACCGGGTGATGGCCGAAGACGATTTTCCAACGTGCCTCGCTGCGGGAAAGCTCCTGATCCAGCCACGAGAGCTGCGCCGAAACCACCGGCGCATTCATCTGAATCGGCGTGGTATCCACGGCGAAGAACTGAACGTCCGTGCCGTCGGCCAAGGTGCGATGAAACGTGTAATAGCGAGCGGGCATGATCCAGCGCGAACTTCGGGACGAGTAGGCCACCTGAGCATCGGGATTGCTGGCGTAATCGTGATTGCCCAAGCTGGCATAGATGGGCACCTGCAGCGCCGGGGCTGAGTAGACTTCCTCGAACTTGGCCCGCCATTGCGGATCTTCGAGGGAGGAAACACCGAATGGATAAAAATTGTCCCCCACGGTGAGAATGAAATCGAGCCCATCCCGTTGGGCCTTGGCGGCAAGACTATCGGCCACGGCATGCTGGCCGCAGCCGCCGGTGCCCATGTCGCCGATTGCCAGGAACCGTTCGTAGGTGACGCCGGCTTGGACATCGGGCACGGCGACAGCCGGGAGATCGTGAAACGCTGCGGGATCACCAACGAGCGAAAAGCACCAGGCCGCGCACGCGGGGATCGCCAGCAACAGTGCGTGAAAAGTGCCAAGAATCAATGGGCGCATCACCGTTCAGTCGGTCGCAGATTCTGGACCGTGTAAGCGGGAGAGCATAGCCGTACGCACCAGGCTGCTCAAGGGTACAAACGCTCCCGTGCACCCTCGCTTCAGTTTCGGCGCACGAAACCTTGGTCTTGACGGCCGTCGGAATTCGACCTTCAATAGGTTATGCGGGCATCGAGCCGTGTTCGTGCTCCCTGCCTTGGGGGATCGATCGACGATGTATTCTCGAATCACCTGTACTCTTCTGTTGTGGCCAGCGACGATCGCAATGGCCGCCAACCCGCGCGTCGACGAGGCCGTCGAGGCCGTGGGGCTTACGAAGCTGTGGGATGCGCGCCTGCCGCTTTCGAGTGGCGAGGCCATCAAGGACGTTTTTCTGGTCGACGAAGTGCTTTACGCCAGTACGACCCGCGGCATTTTGTTTGCCCTCCAGGCCGACGTGGGTTTGATCCGCTGGGGGGTGAAGATCACGGAGCCGGGCTACCGCATTTTCCCGCCCGCTCACGTGCCCGCCGCCGATGGCTCGGGCGACACAATTGCCGTCGCCACGAACGGATTTTGGCTGCTAGACCGCTTCTCGGGTGACGAGCATCGGCGTTTCAACCCTGGCTTCCCTCCGGTCAGCGGGGCCGTCGGGCTTGGGAATGCCCTATTTGCCGGCGGAGCGGACGGATTAATGTACTCTTTTGTGAGCGCCCATCCCCGGACGGGCGACACTTTTCTGCGCTGGAGGGTCCAGCTGGATGGACCGGTGACCACGACGCCTGTCCTGCACGGCGGCGGAAACCTGCTTTTCGCCACCCAAGCCGGCACCGTCTATTCTTGCCGGGCGGAAGACAAGAGTTTGCGCTGGGTCTTCCGGACGGGCGGTCCGATTCTGGGCGATCCCGTCGTGGACGAAAGCGGCGTCTACCTGGGCAGTATGGACCGGTCTTTGTACCGCCTGGACAAAAACCACGGGACGCAAATCTGGCGTCTCCGTTTGCCGAACACGTTGGCAACAGGCCCGGTGGTCGTCGCCCATACGGTCTATCAGTTTTGCGAAGGTCATGGCCTCTTTGCCGTAGATGCGGATAAGGGCCAGCAGAGATGGGTCGCCCCGACCGCCCGGACCTTTGTGGCCCATCATCGCGACCGCGACGTGCTCTCAACGGGGAATGGTCAGCTCGACGTCGTGGATCACGAATCCGGCCGGGCCTTGGCACGTGCCCAAGTGTCGCCCTTTACCGGCGCCGTGGCCAACCCGCGAGACGACGCAGTGTTCTTGTTTACCAATCAGGGCGAAGTACTGGCCGCTCGGATGGAGAATATCCCTTACCTCCGTTACCAACAGATCCTCTCCGCTCGGAAACGTTTGAATGTGGGGCCACGAGCGCCGTCATCGGCGGCGCATCCGGTCCCTGAGCCGGTCACGGGCCCCGAAGTTGATGATCCGTTTCGTAGTAGCCGCGATGTTCCGCCGTAAATATCTCATTTTGTCGTGGTTCGCGCTGTTGTGTGGCCTGGCACGCGCGGCCGAACCGCAGGCGGTCTTGGAGCCTCCGGCTTTCAGTAAAGCCCGATCGGCCATCGAACGCGGCTTGGCTTATCTAGTGGCTTCGCAAAGCGAGGACGGCGGCTGGCAGGCCTTCGACCAATCGCATCCCGCGATCACGGCGCTGGTGGTCAAAGCACTGGCTCAAGACAAGGACCACGGGCCGAATCACGCGGCCGTCCGGCGGGGACGGGAATTTGTCTTGCGCTTCGCGCAGCCCGACGGCGGCATTTACGTTCCCGACGAGGGCCAACGCAATTATCACACCAGCGTCGCGCTGATGGCCCTGGCCGCGATGAAGGACCCCGCGTTGACCGAGACCATTCGCAAGGCCCAGCAATTCTTGAGGGAGTTGCAATGGGACGACGGCGAAGGCCACGAAGCGTCCAGTACGTGGTTCGGCGGACAAGGCTACGGCAAGCACAAACGGCCCGATCTGTCCAACACGCAATTGATGCTCGAGGCTCTGCGGGAGAGCGGCCTGGCGCCCGACGACCCGGTTTATCGCAAGGCCTTGGTGTTCGTGAGCCGCTGCCAGATGTTGGCGAAAAACAACGATCAGCCCTTTGCCACGGGGAGTACCGACGGGGGGTTCGTTTACACGCCCGCCAACGGCGGTGAGTCGATGGCGGGAACGGAGATGGTCAACGGGCGGCCACGGCTTCGCGGTTATGGCTCCATGACCTACGCAGGATTCAAGAGCATGCTCTATGCCAACCTGGACCGCAACGATCCGCGCGTGCGGGCAGCGTTTGAGTGGATTCGGCGTTACTACACGCTGGATCATAACCCCAACATGCCCGACCAGCAGTCCGAGCAGGGGTTATACTACTACTATTATGTTTTCGCCCGAGCTTTGCATGCCTGGAGTGAGGAGACCGTCCTGGACAGCCGGAGCGCGCCGCGCCGCTGGCGCGAGGAGCTCTGCGCCAAACTCGTCTCGTTGCAGCGGGACGACGGAAGCTGGGTCAACGAACAAGACCGCTGGTACGAAGGCAATCCGCATTTGGTGACGGCCTACGCGATTCTTGCCCTGCAAACTGCGTTGGATCGGTAATTGCCGGCGTAGACCAACTTTGTTATCATGGATCGGATGCCGCCCGGTTCGTGGCCTTGCATGTTTCGAGTGGTTCAGCCTCTGCTAATTGCGGAGTTGATCTTCGCCGGATGCAGCCTGTCACCGCGTTCAAAAAAAGGTGAGGGTCAACCTGCGCCGGGCGAAACCTGGAACCTGCTCCGCCAGCCAAGTTCGTTCCAGGAACGCCACGGAAAAAACGCGCGCAGCAACCCAGCGCCATTTCAGGTCGTCCAGATTTCGTTCAAAGTACTTCGGATCGATCTGCCGGCGGATCGAATTCGCCACTCTCGCAAGATTTGGAACCACGTCGACGAATCCCGGGTGGAACCCGAGTTGACTACTCGTCTGGTTCGCAATGGTCTCCGCGTCGGCGCCGCGGCACCCGGCGCATGGCCGGCGATTGCCACAGTCTTAGAGGCCTGTGGCGCACGGACGCACGAGGATCGCTTGGTCGCCCAATCCAACCTGCCGGTCACGATAATCATCGATACGATTCGCGATCCGGAATCCATTTTTCTGTACGAACGATCACATGCCCTGGTGGGGAAGACCTTTCCCATGGGCGAAAAACTGATCACGCTGGAATATGCGTATCGCCCCGAACTCGGTGGGTGCACAGATCTGCAAGTGGAGTTGGAAGTTCGCCACGACCTTCAGCGAATGGACTGGGAACATCACGACGGCATCGTCCGCCAAGTACCCGCCATGGACCGGCACGTATTTATTGACCTCAAAGCGGTCCTGACGCTTCGGCCGTCAGAGTTTCTGGTCATCGGCCCCAGCGAAAAGGCCGATCATACGTATCTGGTGGGCAATCGTTTTTTCACGCGGCAAGATTCGGGTATGGAGCCGTACGAAACGCTCTTTTGCATCACGCCCGAACCATTCTCGCCCCACGCGGGGCAGCGAGATTCCTCATGAAAACCGTTTCCGCGCCCGACGATGCCGCGGACGTTGTCACGGATGTCTTTTTCCGGCAGCTCTGCGCGAGTCTGGGTGCGGCTCTGATCGCCACGGACCCCGATCTTCGAATCCAAGTATGGAACGCCGCCGCCGCTCGTATGTTCGGCGCCGGCGCCGAACGGATGATCGGCACGTCGGTCACCGCCATCGTGCCACAGGAAAGGCGGCGCCTGGCCGAGCGCGTCTTCGCCCGCGTCCTGCGGACGGGCGAGCTGGTCGAATTCGAGTTTCACCACCGCGACATCCACGGCGTGCGCCGGGAGTTGATCGTGACGATTGCGCCGGTGAACTCCGAGTTGCACATGCCCATCGGCGTGACCTTGTGCATTTGCGACATCACCCGCCGCCTTGCTCTCCAAAATGAGCTCAACGAAAGCCGCAAGATGCAAGCCCTGGGCGACATGGCCAATGCCGTAGCCCACAACTTCAACAATATCATCGGTGGGATCATCACTAGCATCGATTATGCGAAGAGCAGCGACGATCCGGCGGTCGTGACCAAAGTATTGGATCAGACTTCCCGGGCGTTGTTGCGGGCTACCACGCTGGTCAATGGGTTGCTGGTCTTTTCAGGAGGTGGGCGGAGTCCCGACGACCTGGCCGACCTCACCGAGGTCCTTTTCGAGTTGGCCGACGAGGTGGAACGAGACCAAGCCGGCCCGCGGCGGATCACGCTGGCGCTGAACGTCCCCAAGCTTCCGGTGATTCCGATCGCCCGCACGCACCTTCAGACGATTCTGCGAAACCTCATTCAGAATTCCATCGAAGCGATGCCGGATGGTGGCACTTTGCGCCTGGATGCCGGGCTGGAGGACGATTGGATCTCGATCGCCGTCAGCGACACGGGCAGCGGCATGGACGAACAGACGCGTTCTCGGCTCTTCGAGCCGTTCTGGACGACCAAGGGCCGAACCAGCCACGATTCCACTCGCGTAAAGGGCTTGGGACTGGCTGTGGCCTACGGCTTGGTACAAGTGTTGGGCGGCACGGTCTCCGTCACGTCGGAGCCGGGCAAAGGCTCGTCCTTCCGCGTCCTGCTCCCCCGGCCGGACCAATCCTGATATTAAGCGCTGCTACTTGCCTGCGCTCTTCGGATGGTCTTTGAGTTCTAAGACCAGATTGTCGGTGTCGCTTGTTCCCAGGCTCTCGGCCGCGTGAGTCGTTGGCTCATTCCAGACCACCTGTCCGGCGGTGAGGGTCTTTTCTTCGGTTTTGCCTTCCGGGTAGGTAGTGATCTTGAACTTGCCGTCCGTCAGGGCGTACACGAGGCTGGCCGGGTGGGTATGTTTGGGCACCTTCCCGCCCGCTTTGGTGCGGACTTCGAGTAACCGTACGCGCTCGTTGTCCAGCAGCACCTTGGTGCTGTCCGCCGCCACTTTTGTCGGGTCCTCGGCCTCGGGCGTCTTGGCCGGCGTGGTTCCGGTTGGGGCGGACTTCTTCAATTCGAAGACGATGACCTTCAGATCGGCGGATCCGACGTTTTCTCCGGCGTGCGTCTCGGCTTTGATCCACGAGGCCGTTCCGGGCTTCATGTTCACTTCCTTGGTTTTACCGTCGGGATAGGTGAACTTCACCTTGTTGTCGGTGACGGAGTAGACGACGTGGTCAGGGTGGGAGTGCGTCGCGATCTTCTCGCCCGGCTTGCACTTAACCTCGCACACGCGTACAGAGTCGTTCTCGAAGATCATTTTGTAGTTGCTGGGCGCAACCTTGACAGGGTCCTGGGCCAGAAGCGCGCCGCTGAATATGAAAAAGCCCAGGGTCGTGGTCAGACCACCCAATAGGTAGCTCCGGTTCACGGGAAGGTCTCCTTTCCATCGAAAACACGCCGTAGTGCCGGGCCACGCGCCCAGTCGCCTCGGCGGTGTCGATGATGCTACGCTTGGACAACCGGCACAGCAAGCCTCAGACTTGCCAGGATCGGGCCTTATTCGCCGTTGATGGCCGTAGTGTTGGCCAAGCCCGTGAAGCGGCGAGACCCGATGGCGGCTTGTTTGATTCCCTCCGGCCAGAGGGTAAATGAGACGCCGAAATCATCTTCGGCCTCGTCCACTTCAAACGACCAGGCCGTATACCAACGGGGATGGCGGCGGATGATGGCGATCGTGAAATCCAGGGTCTTGCCGCGGTCCAGATCGAACGCCTCGCGCACCGCAACGGTGTATTTTTCGCTGAGCCGGTAGTTCATATCGAAGCCCAGCAGGTTGGACTCGCTCTCGTCGATAAAGCGGTAGCCCAGCACGTAGTTCAAGCGTGGCGTCCGCTCGACGGCTAGGGAAACGTTGAAGACATCCACTTCGGCGTCGCTGAGGTCGTAGTTCATTTCGTTCAACACCGCGGTCCGGTCGTTGACCCGCCAGATCACGGCGTTGTTCAGATAATTGCGGGAAATGCTGTTCTCCGGCCGGCTGTAGGAGGTGTAGCCGTTGGTATCGTCCTCGCCGCCTGCGTCGTTGAAGACGCCAATCTCCGTGTCCAGCGTGACCACGTCGACGTTGCGGCGGTTCTCGCCGCGGCCGCGCTTGGTTTGCCAGCGTTGACGTATGCCCATCGACACGCCGTCCAGCTCATCGATTTGCTCCACGGTTTCATCGAAGGCAAACAGCTCATCGGCATCGACGTTGGTGTGGGAGGCCCAGACGGTGACATCCGGTTTGACGACGTGGCGGATCCCATCGACGTCCCAGAAAGACGACCTGGCGGCGGGGAAGACCCGAGACAGGTACATGCTTCCGCGAACGCCGTAACTTGCGAATGCGCGGGCCAGCGAGCCTTCATCGATCGACTCACTCCACGTTGAGCCGCGGACGGCCGTAAAGGGTACGAACCGCCAGGGGCCCAAGTTCAACGGAGCCGTGATTTCCTGGCGGGTGTCGGCGCGAAATGTCGTGCCGGAACTTTCGGTCGACCCGTAGCGCAGCCACTCTTCAAACGTCTGGTCGGCAGCCCGATAGCGAACCAAGCCCGCGCGATTCTCGCTATACCACGTGCCCCAACTGCCCACCGGGTCGCCCAGCCGAAGGTACGCGAAGTCGGGGAAGCGCTCGGTTTGGGTCTCGAAGTCCAGAATACGGAACTGCAGCGCCGCCGTGAAGGCCCAGGTATCGCGTTGCTTTTTGAGGTACAGCAGCGTCTCTTGTTCCTTGTCGTTGTCGAATTCGGACTCGAAGAACTCTTGCAGGAAATTGCGGTCGGAAATGTACGACGTTTCCAAAGTCAACTGCCAGTCGTCCGGCAAGTAATCTCGATGGCGAATCAAAAACCGCCCGCGGAGATCGTCGGGCGGAGGCACGTTGTCATCTTCACCCAACGAGTCCGTACCCTCGTCCAAAATAATGTAACTGCGAAACAGCCCGAAGTAGTTTTCGCGCTCATATTTCGCGTCGATGCCCGCCGCCGGACCTCGGTCTGAAAAATAGTCCAAGCTCAACGTGGTATCAAAGCCGGTTGGCTCCTCGAGGCCCATCAAACTGAACAAGTTCCACTTCGTTTCCACTTCCACGCCGAAGTCTCCGCTGTAACCGGCGCGCATGCTCTTGATCGCGGTTTCGCTGGTATCGACGGTGCCGCGGATCGACGGCCAGTAGGCAATGGGCACGCCGCTGACGTTTAGGGTGGCATCTTCGATTCGGAAACTCCCCGCCCGGAGGGCGATGGGCCGGCCGCCCGGTTCGGGCGGTGTTCGATTGATCAGCTCTACGTGCCGTGCTCCCACGTGGTAGTGCGGCGTGTGAAACTCGCTGGTGGTCAAAACCGCATCCGTGGCGGCGAAGCGATTGGTTGAAAGCTGGCGAATTTCCGCCGCCCGAAGGTACAATGGGACGTTCCGCTGCGGGATTGTGGTGCGTACGACGGCGTCCAGGATCAATGCCCGATCGCGGTCGAAGTCGTAATAAAGCCGCGAGGCACGCACCATGTTCGGACCGGCGGTCATGAGCACGTCGCCCTCCAGGTACGCACCCTGCACCTGCATGTCGCCAAATCCGGCGGACATCATGGGCCAATCTCGTCGTGAGCGCTCCCGCCGCCCGGGGGCCGCGCCCGGCTGCGGCGCTTCGCCATTTTGGGCTTTGCCGCCCATTGGCTTCTCGGGGGCCTCGGCGGGAGCAGCAACCCCCTGCTCACCGAAAAGAAAGACCACCGCCGAATCGGCTTGGATTTCGAGGTATTCGTTGGTCCCGGGTCCGCCGCGAGCCAGATACACCCGCCCAATCACGGTGATGATCTGCTCCCCGTCGTGGGTGATCGGCCCCTTGAACTCCCCTTGCGATTGAAATTGAATCACCCGTCGCGGCTTGGCTTTGGCGTCTGTCTCGCTCATACCCGTGGGATCGAAAACCCGCCACGGAGCCTCGCCCTCCCCCGGACCGAGCCGGCCGGCGGCAATCAGGGCATTGCGAATCGTGCTGCCGTCGCGATAGGCCGGCGAGTCCACGGATGACTGGAAGGTGAACTCATCTACCTCCGTCGCGAGGGTCCCGGCGGCATCCAGAGTGAGAAACAACGCCGGACCGCTGGTCCAAGTGTCGGCCATTTCATGAATCTGGGCGTCGCGCCAAAGGAACATCGCCAACCGCCGATATGGCCGGCCCTCGAATTGGTCGTGCGTGATCCATATCACCGCCTCTCGGCTGGTGAAGCGCTGGCCATGTGTCTCGCCCAGCGACGCCGCGAAGTCGCCGACGACATGAACGACCTCGGTGCCGTCGTTTTCTCGAAAGAGGTAGGCTCGTTCGCCGTTGAGCGTGAGGAGAAGGTCGGAAATCCAACTGGGCAGCAAAGTCCGCTCGGGCCGGTCGCCGATGGGGGGCGGCGCGCCGCAGGCGGGTCCGGCGACGGCCGCGACCAACAGCCAAACCACCACACCGCCGCCGATCCGACGGGTCCTAGCCATGGCGTGCGAAAATCGTCAAGAATTCACAACGTTGCGAAGCGACCGAAGGTTCCGCGCCTAGTCCAAAGCCGCCCGCGCCGCGAGCATCCTATCGGTTCACCTGCCGGCCTGTCAAAACTGAGTGCCTGTTGAGTCCTGGTAAAGCCTCGTATCGGAGGGTGGCACGGGTCGGCGAGGCCGACCCGTACGCTTGCGACCGGTACACGGATCCGCGTGCCGCGGACCCATGCCACCCACTGGGCGGCCAAACTTTACCAGTACCGTCTGTTGTCTCTGTCCCTTGGGTGTGTGGGGGAAATTTTGCCGGCGCTCAACCCATTTTCCGCCTTCGCCGGGGCGCGAGATTCAGCTTTGCGGAATTGGGTTGGCAACCGCCACACGACGGCTGCCAAGGCCTTGGATTATCCGCAGGGATTCTTCGTGGTGTTGAAGAATCTCTTGGATCAATTTGAAGGCCGGCGTGTCTCCCGACATGCGCATCGTCGCCAGTTGGTAGCGGCGAATGATCTGCTGCAAATCGGCTTCAATTCGCGGCAGCACGTGCCGTAGCCCCAGATAGTGCAAATCCGCCGACGACGACTCGTAGCCGCGCGGCCCGGGTAATCCGCCCAGATCGAGAATCAACTGCGAGAGCTTCTGGCAGTGCTCGCGATTCCATTGCGCCAAGCGGCGAAGAGCAAACAGTTCCTCGACTGCCGTCCGGGCCACGAAAACATTGGATTCCACTAGGCGAGACACGATACTCCGCTGCTCGAGGGCCAGCAGTTCGTTGAGGATTTCGCCCACGGCCGGATTGGTCATCGGTTGTCTGTGTCGATCTGGGCCACGACCGAAGCCGAGGCCGCCGAAGGCTGAAAGAGATTCCGGGCGAAGCGGTCCACGGTCGTTTTCAAGGGATTGGCCAGCACGAAAAGCACTAGCAGCGCGGCCGCGCAGCCGTTGACCAGCACAAGTCCGCCCGCTGGGTTCTTCAACGCGGGCCTGCCGTCATCCTTGTAGACCATCTCAACGATCAACCGCACATAGTAGTACACGCTGATGAGAGTGTTCACGACCGCAACCAACACCAAAAACCAGCCCAGCGTGCTGCCCAGGCGCCCCAAGGCCACCAATACCCACCACTTGCCCAGGAACCCGGCCAGGGGCGGAAGTCCGATCAGCGAGATCAAGCACACAATCATCGGTACGGCCAGCCACGGAGCACGCCGCATCAGCCCAGTGAAGGCGTCGATGCGGTCGCTGCCCGTTTCCCAGATCACCAGCGCGGTGACGCCGAAGGCACCTAGGTTCATGAACAGATAAACGACGATGTAGAAAAGAAGCGCCGCCAGCCCCACGTACTGTTCGCCTGATTTCGCATGCAGGAACACCGCCGCGGCCATCATCATGTATCCCGCATGGGCAATGGATGAATAGGCCAGCAGCCGTTTCACGCTGGTCTGTTGGTAGGCGGAGAAGTTGCCCACGGTGCATGTCAGCGCGGCCATGATGCCGATTACCCAAGCCAACGGTGAGACGACGGACATGGCGCGCTCGTCGGTGACGGCCGCGCAGAACACCAGCACCAGCCGGGTCAACAGCACCAAACCGGCGGCCTTGCTGACCACGCTAAGCCACGTGGTGACCTCGATCTTGGCTCCTTCAAAGGCATCCGGGCACCAGAAATGGAAGGGAACCGCGGAGATCTTAAAAGCCACTCCGGCCAGGAAACATAGAAGCCCTAGAGCCAGCACCAGGCGGTTTTCATGGGTATTCAAATGTTCCCAAGTGTATTTGGCCACATCCGCCGCGTTGAGGCTGCCCACCAGCCCGTACAGCAAACTGGCGCCATAGAGCATGATCGCGGCGCACACCGCCCCGAAAATCATGTATTTGAGCGAGGCTTCGGCCCCTACGCGGTCGCGTTTATCGAAACCCACAATGGCGTAGCTGGGCAAGGAGGCCGTCTCGATGGCGACAATGATCATCAGCAAGTTCGTCGTGGAGGCCATCAGGGCCATGCCCAAGGCACTTCCCAGCAGGAGGATCATGAACTCGGGCGTGTTTTGCTCGCGCTGGGCCGAGCCCATCCACCACAGCCAACAGACCGCGGCCAAGAAGATCAGCAGCACGATCTGAAAGCCCAGTGAAAGATTGTCGGCAATCAGCATTCCGCCCTGGGCTTGCGGCGCCAGCCCGCTGACGCCTTTGCCGGCCACCTGTTCGGCCACGCGCAGGGCAAGCACGAATGCCACCGTGATGCCCAAGACCACAATCTTCGTGATCGTGGCCGTCTTCCGCCCCGCGACCAGCGGGCACGCCACGACGGCCAGCATGGTCACGACCAAGGCGATCATGGGCGAGAACCAATGAAGTTGTTCCGCCCAAAGCACGCCGGACCAGGGATCGACTTGCGCGGGAAAAGTCGCCATCTACCCTAGACCTATCGCCTTGCTCACGTGTGCCAGCATGAGGTTCAACGTCCCATTCGTGAAATTAAAGACCGTTTGCATGGGAAAGATGCCCAAAGCGATGCACAGGACGGCCATCGGAACCAGGATGAACGTCTCGCGGCCGTCCGCATCGGAAAAGCCCTCGTATTCGTGCTTCTCATGGCCGAGGTAGACTCGGCGGATCAACCAGAGGATATACCCCGCGGTCAAAATCACGCCCGAGGCCGCAAGGATGGCCATCGTATAGGCCCAGGGAAAGCGTCCGGCGGCCTCGAAGGTACCCAGAATCACCCACACTTCGCCGATAAAGCCGCACAAACCCGGCAGCCCGAGCGACGCGAAAAACCCGATCGTCGCCAGAGTGCCATAGTTCGGCATCGTCAGCCACAGGCCACCGAAGCGGTTGATCTCCCGATGATGGGCCCGGTCGTAAATCACGCCGACGAGGAAAAAACACATGGGCGAGCTGATTCCGTGGGCGATCATCTGAAACATGGCCCCCTGGAAGCCGGACTCGGTCAGCACCGCGATCCCCAGCAGTACGTAGCCCATGTGCGAGACCGAGCTGTAGGCCACCAGCTTCTTGAAGTCGGTCTGGGCCATGGCGCACAGGGCGCCGTAGATGATGCTCACCACGCCGATCACCGCCAGCCAGAAGGCCCATTGCTCCCCCGCCGTGGGGAAGATCGGATAGCACAGCCGCAAGAAACCGTAACCGCCCATTTTTAGGAGAACCCCCGCCAGAATCATGCTGATGGGCGTCGGGGCCTCCACATGGGCGTCGGGCAACCAGGTGTGCACCGGCACGCTGGGCAGCTTGATGGCGAACCCGATGAACAGAAACCAGAACATCAAGGGGCCGAACTTCAAGCCCATAAACAGCGTGGTGCGGGCCGCGAAATGGCTCTGAATCACAGGATTGGTGGCCAGTTCGATAAGATCGAACGTGCCCTGGGTGAGCTTCACGCCCTCGCGGTAGCCGGACGCCACGGCTTGGGCGGAAACGCCGGCCGCGACCGGTGCACCCCGCTTGGCCGTTTGCACGGCCGTCTGAATCGCGTCGCCGCTGTAAAAGTACATGGCCACCAAGGCCACGAGCATGAGAATCGAGCCGCCCAGCGTAAACAGGAAGAACTTGATGGCGGCATATTCCTTCCGCGGCCCACCCCACACACCGATCAGGAAGTACATGGGCAGCAGCATCACTTCCCAGAAGATGTAAAAGAGGAAAAAGTCCAGCGAAACAAAGACGCCGAGCATTCCGGTTTCCAAGAGCAGAAAAAGAACGAAATAGGCCCGGATGCCCTTGTTAATGTGCCAGTGTTCGAAGTTCCAACTTGCCAGGCAGGCCAGGAAAGAGACCAACGTCGTGAGAATCACCAGTGGGAAACCCAGGCCGTCGATGCCGAGGAAATACTCGATGGTGAAGTGGCTACTCTTGATCCAGTCCGCCCGCTCAACGTGGTGCAGCGTACCGTATTTGCTGCCAAAGACCTGTTGAGCCGCAGAGTCTTCCCCGCCGCCGATGAAAGTCTTGAACAGCGTCACGGAGACCAGCAGCGTCAGCAGGGTGGCCAGCACCGCGACCGAACGCACGTACCGCTTGGGCACGACCAAGCATCCCGCCGCGCCCAAGGCCGGAAGGAATACAAGCCAAGTTAAGGTATGCATGTTCCTGTCTTATCTCTCATTGCGCTCCCCGCGTGCCGACGTTATCTTCCGCCTCCCGCCCCACCGGTCGGGGGGTAGCCGCCTGGTCCGAAGATCAACACGCACACGATGACGACCGTAGCCGCTCCCGCGGCGAAGAGCACATAATTTCGGATGCGTCCGGTCTGCGGGCGGCGGACCACGCCCCCCAGCATATAGGAAGTATCCGCCACGCCGTTGACCACGCCGTCGACGCCGTGGTTGTCCAGGATCAATCCGGAGAAGGCCGCCAGCCGCTCAGTGGCCAGGGCCATCGTATCGAAAACCGCATCGACCAGCCAGGTATCGACGAAGCGCGAAACGCGGGCGACCAAGACGCAGCCCTTGACCCAGACGAAGTCGTAGACCTCGTCGAAAAAGTATTTGTGAACAAGAACCAGGTAAACCAGTGACACGCCCGGCAGCCGGCGTATGGTCTCGGCCGTTGCGAGTCCGCGGGCGTAAATGGCGATTGCAATCACGAAGCCGACGACGAAGGCCGCCCCCACGCCGAAAATCAGCCAATGATGCGCCGCCTCCATGGCGGGGGTGTGCAATTGCCCGTCGGTAGCCAAAACCAGAGGAGCACTCGTCGCCGCCGACGCGGCCTCGGCAATCAGCGGCCGGAAGAGAAAATAGCTCGACCAAAGCGTGCCCGCGGCCAACACAACCAACGGCACGTACATCAACGGCGACTCATGGGCGTGATGGTACACGTGCTCGTCGCGCGGCTTGCCCATGAACGTGAGCCACCACGCCCGCATCATGTAAAACGGCGTGACGTAGGCGGTGGCCAAGGCCAGGTAGAACATCCATTTCGGCAGCGGCGGAATCCTCCCAAACACGGAGCCTCGGTCTTCACCTGTCAAACCCCCGTGCGGGGCCGGTATCTCTGCGGTTAGAGCCCAAAGTCGCGCCTCAGCCACTTTTTCTTCTAGCTCTCGCAACACGTGGCGACGGCGTGAGACCTCGATTCCATCGAAGCCGATTCGGTCCGCGGGATGCACGCTCCAAATCAAAGGTGTCTCCTCTTGAATCAAAGGCATCTCGAGAAACTCTTGCGTTAGCGGTCGGTTGGGATCTTCCCGAACCGGCGGTGGAGATTCCTCAAAGCGCGCGAGCATTACGCGCCCTTCGTGCCTTCGCGCCGTCTCGCCATCATCGCCGAGCACGTCCGCGCGGGCTAAAGCCCGCGGCTCGCTTTCGACGTTTCGACGTTTCGACGTTTCGACGTTTTTTCCTTCGTGCCTTCGTGCCTTCGTGCCTTCGTGCCTCTCATGCGTCTCATGCCGATGGGGATCATTCCAATCAAACGCCCGCACCCAGGCGACGGCGAGAATCTCGTCTTTGCTGAAAAAACCGCCTAAACCGAGGTGCGTGCCCGGGATTCCAAATCCCGCGATAGCCAAGACGCCGATCAAGAAGGTGACGCCGGTGACGGGCATTTTCTTGATCAGGCCGCCCATCTTCCGCATGTCCTGTTCGTGGTGACAGCCTTCGATTACCTGACCTGAGCCAAGAAACAACATGGCCTTGAAGAACGCGTGCGTGATCAAGTGAAACAGGGCCGCACTCCACGCTCCACAGCCCATACCGAAGATCATGTAGCCAAGCTGCGACAACGTCGAATAGGCCAGGCACTTCTTGATGTCAGTCTGAACGATGGCCACCAAGGCCATGAGTGTCAACGTCAGGCAGCCGATGGCGGCGATGAACAACAAGGCCTCGGGTGTCATCAGCCGGAAGACACGGGCGACGAGGTAAACCCCCGCAGCCACCATCGTCGCGGCGTGAATTAAGGCGCTGACCGGCGTCGGACCGGCCATGGCGTCGGGCAGCCAGACGTGCAGCGGGAACTGGGCGCTCTTGCCCATCGCCCCGCAGAAAAGGCCGACACCCATGATGGTGGCCAGCGACCACCCGAAAAGGGTGAAGCCGCTGGCAAAAATGCCGGAGTGATTCGCGTACTGATCGGCGAAGATCGTCGCGGCCTGATCGAGATCGAGGGTCTTTAATTGGAAGAAAACCAGCATCAGCCCGATGAGGAAGCCGAAGTCTCCGACGCGGTTGGTGATGAAGGCCTTCATCGCTGCCCGCGATGCGTACTCGCGGTCGAAGTAGTAGCCGATGAGCAAGTAGCTGCAAAGCCCCACCAATTCCCAAAAGATAAACAGGAACAACAGGCTGCTGCTGATCACCAGCCCCAACATGCTGAACCCGAATAGGGACAGGTAGGCGAAGAACCGGTGGTACTTGCTCTGATGCCCGACCTCATCGCTATGGCCGGCCATGTAGCCGATGGAAAAAACAAAAATCCAAAAGGCGATGAACGTGACCATGAAGAACATCACCACGGTCAGCGAATCGAGCTTTACGCCGATGGTGACGGGCACGCCCCCGAGATCGGCCCAGTGATAACGGTAGGCGTCGGCGGTCAGCGCTGCGGCGCTGCCGCTTTTGACCTCCCCGAGCCAACTGACCAACACGATTGTGGCGAGGATCAGCGGTACGCCCATGCCCAGCACGACGGCCACCCACCCCGACGCCGGCTTCCCCAGCTTCGACCCGAAAAAGACGAGAAGCCAAAAGCTAACAAGAGGCGAAAGCACGCCAAGCGCAAGCAGAATCTCGTAAGAATGGTTCGCCATCGGCTTAGTCGGTCAGCTCCAACGTGCTTCCTGTTCAGGCTCAATTCTAAGGAGAGCTCGGAAGCCTGCCTGCACGAAATGATGATCTGCCGTGAGCGCGTCGTACGTTCCTTCACGATGCATCCCAACGAAAGAAATGCAGTCCGTTATTCCCCAATCCGTGATGAACGATACAGGTATCACGTCGCGCCAAGCTTTCGCCCTTTGGTGATTGACGTCAGTATCTACGACTAACGCGATGAGATATGACGTATCCAAAAAAGTCTCCCTCATCGCCGGGGACTACCCTTCCAAAGTCAACATGACCCTTGCTCGCTTCTTTTCGTCAAGGCGGCTCGCTCCGCAGCAGGGCGCGGAAGCCGGCCTGCTCAAAATGGTGATCGTTCGTTAATGCGCCAATGATTCCTTCGCGGCGCATGACGACGAAGGAGATGCAGTCCGTCAGGCTCCATCGCTTGTCGGTATGAGTTGCGAACCAGCCGATCCCTTCCTCAAGCAATGCGGTGGAGGCGGGAACAATGCGCATCACTCGGCTTCGACGAAATGCCCCTACGGCGGATGCCGCGGGTGCACGCACGGGCGGCGAGATCAGAGCGTCGAGCAGTTCTACCAGAACGTACTCGGTGGTCACGAGCGGTGGCGACGACGCCCGTTGCCAAGACAACGCGCGTTCGTGGAAGTCATCGCTGACGCGGAGCGAGGCGATCAGGAACGACGTATCGACGAACGTACCGATCACCGGCGCGGAGTCCCCTTCACGTAATGCTCGTGTTGGGCTGCATAGTCCGGAGGCAGATCGTCCGTCGCGACGGCCAGCCGCCCGAGTTCCGCGAATAGATCGCGAAGTTCGCCGTTATCAAAGATCACTCGGACAGGCGTGTCCGCTGTGACTCCAGGCGGCGGCGGCTCGTCCAGCTCCACTCGTTTGCCGTCAAAATGTCCGTTGATTATCGTCATGGCTTTGGTCTCCACTGGATTCCCCCCAATTCTACGTCGGGCAGGTGCCAATGCAAGGGCGTGGATGGGCAGACAAGGGCCGCCCCACACGAGGCCTGCCCTTGACGTAGTGTTCGTCTTGCTCCGAAAAGTCCGGAGGCAAATTGGCGGGGCGGGCAAGCTTGGCAATGCGGTCCAAAACGCTTTCGCCGGAATTCCCCTCAAACAGAATCTGAACCGGCGTGTCCGCGCTAATCTCTTCTGGAACGGGCTCGTCCAGGACAATGGTTTTGCCGTCATAATGACCTTTGAGAATCGTCATGATCTTCTCCTCACCGGGAAATCACCCCCGCAGGGCCGTCGCCGTATCTACGTCCACCGTCGAGAGATTCCGGTATACATTTACACAAATCCCCACGGCCAGGGCTGCTTCCGCGGCGGCCAGAACGATCACGAATAGCGCCCCGATTTGGCCGTCGATCCGGCCGGGACCCAGGAAGCGGTCGAAGGACACCAAATTCACCGCCGCGGCGTTGAGCACCAACTCGACCCCAATGAGAATCCCCACGGCGTTCCGCTTGGTCATCATGGTGAACAGACCGCAGCAGAAGAGCACCGCGGAGACGACGAGGTAATGACTAAGGCCGATGGTCATAACGAACCAAATCACCAGATCACCAAATTACCAGATCGCTCCAATGGGCGGTCATTCATTCACCGTTCTTGTCGTGCCAAATGGGCCGCGCCCACCATGACAATAAACAGCAGTACTCCGGCCACCTCGAAGGGCACGAGGTAGGCGGTCAACAACCGACGGCCCAATTGGACGAGCGGGGTCCCGGGCACGACGCCTTCCGGGCTGTGCCACGTGGTCCGCGCGTACACAAGACACAAACACACCAACAGTCCCGTACACACTATTATGGCGGCGACGACTTCCACCGCACGGGGCTGGAAACGAACCCACGGCGACTTGCTGGTTAGCATTACCCCGAAAATCAGCAACACCAACGTCCCACCGGCATATACGATGAGCTGAATGGCCCCGAGAAAACTGGCCGCTAACAGAAAGTAGAGCGTGGCCACCGAACCAAGGGCCACGAACAGCCACACTGCCATGCGGACGATGTTCTTGGTGACACACACACCGATGGCCGGCACTACCGCCCCTCCCGCCACGGCATAGAACAATAAGCTATCCAACAGCCCACCGGGTGGCGCGGCATTCACCACGCCGATTCCTTGGTCGTCCGATGGCGCTGCCATGCCCGTCGCCCCGCTCGCCAAGGAGGAAGGCAGGATACTAACAGCAACGATGGCCGCGAGGAGCGTCAATGCCTCGGGGGCGAAAAGGAATAGACCAAGGCGCCGGCACGGTGACACGCGCCGTCTCGAGCTCCACTGCCAACTGGGCACGAAATTGCTCCTCACGCACCCGGCAATGCGTCAACCACCAGGTTTCCAACCAGCCGCCGCCGATGGTAAAAGCCATACGCCGCGATGGCCACGAATCCGAAAGCGAAGGCCAGGCCGACGACGCCCAAACCTACGTTCCAAACTCTGGTGAACCAAATCCAAAACGCGCTCTGCGACGTATCCGCCCAAACCCAAAGCGTCGCGCCCAGTACCAGAATCATGGTCAGCGGCAACAGGACCTGGACGCATCCATACAGCACCTGATCCAATCGGATTCGTGGCAGCGTCCAACGCAGCCAAAGCTGCACGTAAAGCAGGAATACCACCTTTAGGAAGAACCAAATCGGCCCGCTGAACAAAACGCCCTTGATCCCGCGCAGCCACCACGCGTCGCCCAGGCCTTCGCCCCATGACGCCGGAAACGGCGAGTTCCACGCTCCCAAAAAGAGCACCGTCGCCAAACCGCTGACCACGAACATGGCCGCGTACTCGGCGAAAAAGAAAAACGACCACCGCAAGCCAGAATACTCCGTATGGAACCCGGCGACCAATTCACTTTCCGCCTCGGGCAAGTCAAACGGTGCACGCTTACAACTCGCCAAGGACGCGATGTAGTACGAGACGAAGGCCACAAACGCAAATGGGTTGTCGAACACCAGCCATGAGAACCAGCCCTCGGCCTGCAATTCGCCGATGCGGCGCAGGCTTAATGTGCCGGCGCAAATCACCGAAACCAAAAGGGCCATGCCCATAGGAATCTCGTACGAAACCATCTGGCAGGCCTCGCGCATGGCGCCGTAAACGCTCCACTTGTTGTTGGACGCCCACCCGGCCAGAATGACCCCAACCACCTCGATGCCCAACATACCGAGTATGAAAACGAGGGCCACATCCAACTCGCGGAAGATATACGTTGCCCCAAAAGGCAGAGCCACAAAGGCCAGCGCGACGGGAATCAGCGCGAAATAGGGCGCGGCCCGAAACAGAATCTTGTCCGCGTCTTTTGGAATGAGGTCTTCCTTGAGAACCAACTTGATTCCGTCCGCAATGGTCTGCGACCAGCCATGCCACCCACCGACCCGCATCGGCCCCAACCGCGACTGGATGCGGCCCGCCACTTTCCGCTCCCACCAGATCAGGTAGATCGGAATCGCGTTAAAGAGGCCCAGAATACCGCCCAGAGCGATCAGATCACGAACAAACCCGAACTGAAGCGGCCAAAGCAGGTAACTCAACGTGCCGGCGAGCGCGGATGCCCCACCTCCCCCGGCCAAAATGAGCTGGTGGATTTGCGAGGGTGCTAGCCCCCACGTGCTCGGTGAAAAGAACTCGGCAACCGGCCGTTGCATGCCCATCCGCTCCGCCCCTTCTAGAACCACCGAATCGACAAACGAGAATGCAACGGCGTGAATCCAAACCAGCACGGCCACCCCGACGAGTACGCTGAGCAAAATCACCCCCGCAAACCGCCGCAGAACGGGGACGCCGATCGCGTAAATGCCTCTTGCCGCGGCCACTACGGTCCGGCCAATCAATCCCGGTCGAAGCTCGTTGCGAGGAGTCCAAGGAACGGAAAACTGTGTCAATCTCTACTTCTCCGCACGCGTCATTCGAGGAAACCCGGCCTTCGAGCGGGATCCTATCCGTAAGGCTGCGATCGTCGGTCGTTTCCGATTCGTCGCGGCGCCTTTTCGCGGCCTTCCGCCTACTCGTGGAAACGAGACATTGTGAATAAAGGCACAAATATAGTAGGTCGCGATTCGAACGCAAATGCAGTCGAAAGCGAGGGCCGATGGGAACCGCGGGTTCAGAGCATGCCTCAAACATCGCTGGCCGTCGGAATGAAACGCCCCCAGACCAAAAAAATGCCCTCCAGCATTGCAGCCGCCAAGGTCGAGTGCTTGGTTACCGTTTCTCCTACCGAGCCGGGAGTTTCCGGGGAGGGCGCCCGAATTCGAACAAAAAAACGACCTTTGCAAAGATCGAGAACAAAAGGAGACCACGATGACGGTCCATGCAAACCGTCAACGGGGAAGACATTAACGAGGAAGCTTTAGGATATGAACTGACACCTGTCACATTGAAAGAACTAGCGGAACCAGCCTTGCAGAGTCACTGCAAGAAGGCGATCGTAGGCAAAAAATAGCTTATCGGGTCTACCGGAAAGCCGGGACCCACGTCGTCGCGTTGGACTTAATCACTGGCCACAAATGTCAAAGATTACTTTTTTGACAGAAAGTCGCCGGAATAGGGTGGTTGTTTTCGGACACGGGATGTGGTAGAGTAATCCGCGTGGGGAAGTTGGCGCCGCGAGGCGTCCATTCCAATCAGCCCGATCGGGGGGCCGTGCGAGAGGGTAACAGGTAGACGCACTCGGGGGAAATGCTGCGGCTGCGGTATGAGAGTGCCAAGCGCCTGTCGCACAGAGTCAATGGGGGGCGGCGCGTTTTTTTGGGGGCTATCGACGCGCGAACCTTCAGAACATCGTTGGTAAGGAAGCCCAAAGGAGAGGCAAGGTTGAATCGTTGCGTTGCTCGGTTCGTGATTGGAGCAATTGGTTTGGCATGGGGTATTGGTCCGTCCAGGGCGTGGGCTGGGCCGGTGAATTTGCAACTGACGCCCAGTAATCAAACGGTCTGCAATGTCGGCCCGACTTCCTTCGTGGATATTGGGCTCAGGTGCATCTCCGCGGATAGTACGCCGGATGAGATTTCGGCCCTTCATGCTTGCATCCTGTGGAATCCGACGATGCTGGAGCTACTTGGAATTCTGGATGACGCGGACTCACCTTATTCCTGGCTGCTCAATTTGTTTCCCGACGATCGCGCCGTGGATGGTCTGAATTGCGATCGCAACTGCGGGGGAACGTGCAGTTTCTGGAGCGAGCAAACTTGTTCTAGTGACTTGCAGTGCCCGGCCTCCGAGTGCAATCTCGGCGTGGGTTGCTCCAACGACGGCGACTGCCGAGACGAGACCTTTTGCGATTTGACGGATAACGGGTGCAGCCCGCTGCCTGGATGCTGTGACCAGGCGTTTTGCGACTTCACGGGCTTTCCGTGCAATGACGGCGATCTTCTGTACGAAGCATGGAGCCAAGTTTTCGTCGATCCGGCGGTGTGCACGCCCGGACCCAACGGCCTGCTGGTCACCAAGCTTAGGTTTCGAGTACTGGCTACCGGCAGCTCGCAAGTTCGGATCTCCCCGTTCTGCGGAGTTTTCACCCTCAGTCAAGTTTTCGACGGGAACACCCCGAACCTCCCCGTTTGTTGCGGCGGGGGGGCGACGAGTCCTCCCCAGGGCGTCATTCTGAACCCGCCGGCCACCGTGACCGTGGGAAGCTTGCCCACACCCACGACGGCCGCGGAAGGGTCGCGATACCTTCGCATCACTCCCGGTGCGGGTACGACGCAAGTGGCCTTGAAAGTCAAAGGAACAAGCTCGAATGTTTCTTGCGTGGACCACTTCGTGAAGGCCGATGGCACCTTGGGGACCACCGCCGTCTTCCGAACCGGCACGCAGTGGGGCACGGTGCACGTGCGCGACCGGCGGATTATTCCTAGCCGGACGCAGAATCCCGACGGGACCGGGCCGATCGTGCGGACGAAGTACTCGGTGGAGGTCAACTGCGGCACTTCGTCCACGGCGCCGCAGAACGTAGATATGTGGCTGCACGGTGACTTAAACGGCGACGATGCCGTGGACTTGGCGGATATTTTGCTCGTCCTGGACGCGTTCTCGGCGGGGCCGGGGACGCCGCTCTATCACGCGGATATGATGCCCTGCGACGCGCCGGGGGACGGCGTCGACTTGGCCGAGATCCTCGTGGTTCTGGATGCCTTTGCGGGGATCCAATACGCGGCGATTTGCCCGCCGACTTGCCCGTAAGCCCGGCGGCGCGCACCCGGGCTTCGGAAGAGAAATGGAGAAGCGGGTTGAAGGGTCATTTCACGAGCAGACCGTGGCGACATGCACGGCGTGGCACCGTAAGCGCGATGTGGGGGTTAGGGAGTCATGAAAAATACACTCATCCAAACGTTAGTGGTGGCGGCGTCAATCGGGTGGTCAACCTGCCTATATGCGCAGAACGCGATCATGCGTCTGCAGGCGTCGAGCGCCCAAGTGGAACAAGGTGAAGATGTTACGGTTGAGGTTTTCCTCGAGAATCTCCCACGGGGCATTCGTGGATATCAACTGGATTTTGCCATTTTACCGCAAGCGGGGGCCACGGGTTCGCTGAGTCTGGCGGATCCCGACGTTCCTGGTCCGGGCGATCCACCGAATACGGCGCTGTTTATTGACGAGCTACGCGCGAATTGGGCCTTCGCGCCACCGCTCCCGCCCGGCGCCTTTGTCGTGGAGAGCGTGAACGTGCCGGCCCTCAGGGAAGTGGCGGCTTTGTCTTCAGGCACTCTGGGACCTTTTGCGACACCCCGCTATTGTGGGACGATCGTTCTGAGGGCCTCGACCAATCCACCTGCCTTGGGAAACTTTCTTGTGACCCTCGAAGGCGCCACGAACATGGCGGGGGCCGCGACGTTCATGTTCGGTTCAGGCGGCGTCACCGATTTTGTTCCTCTAACCGTTCAACCTGTCACCGTTCTGGCGATTCCGCCCATTATCGTGCCGGCCAATGACAATTGCGCTAATGCGGCCACGTTGCAGAATGGCGTGACGCCGTTCACTACAGCCAATGCCACCACCGACGGGCCGGCGCTGCCCACGAGCTGCCAGGACGGGACGAATACCACTCTTGGGCAGGATACGTGGTACAACTACACCGCTTCGTGCAATGGAGTGGTCACCGTCAGCACGTGCAATGATGCCACATTCGACAGCCGCATCGCGGTGTACGATTTACCCGGGGGTGCGTGCTCCTGTCCAACCACCTCCTCCGATACGATCGTCGGCTGTGACGACAATACCGTGGGCTGTTCAGGCAACACTTCCCAAGTGGGGTTCACCGCTGTCCAGGGCCGCTGCTACAAGGTGCGCATCGGCGGATTCGGCGCGGCCACCGGAACCGGGAACCTCTCGGTTAGTTGCACGGCCAACGATACCTGCGCGGCCGCCACCTCCGTCACCGCCACTACGGTCATCAACGGCTCGACGGTCAATACCAATCCGGAAAGCGGGCTGCCTGCTTGCGGGCTATTCGGCGCCTCCACGGTTTCGGGCGGCGTTTGGTACACGGTGACGGGCACGGGCGGCCTAATGACCGCCTCGCTATGCACGGGCACGAGCTACAACAGCCACCTGTCAGTGTTCCAGGGCGCTTGCAACACCCTGAGCTGCGTCGCCGGTGTCAACAACACCTGCGGCCAGAACGAGTCGATTAGTTGGTGTTCCACCTCGGGAGCGACCTACAAGATCCTCGTACACGGAGCCACGGGGCTCACCGGCGCGTTTCGATTGACCATGTCAACCGATTCCTGCGCCGACACGAATCAATGCACCAACGTGGATCAATGCTCCTCGACCGGGCCCGGCACGGCCGTCTGCATTCACAACGATACTCAGACCTTGCCCGGCCAGTGCTGTAATCCCAATACCGGCGTGCGCCTTCCCATCGACGACAACAATCCCTGCACAACCGACACCTGCAATGCCGCCACGGGCGCCGTCAGCCACACGGCCGTTCCCAACGGTCCGAACGTTGCTTGCGACGACACCCTGCGCTGTACATGGGATCGATGCATCAACGGCAGTTGCGTCAACACTGACATCAATACGATTTCGTGTTCGACACCCGCCAACTGCCCGGCAGGGTCGGGTTCCACGTGCGTGGGCGGTTTGTGCCGCTGCGTTGAGAACCCCACCCTTGACTTGATGGCCGAGGGCGGGTCGCTGCCCGTGGATACGTGCTATTCGGTCAGTGATTTGATTACCGTCAAAGTCGAAATGGGCTTTTCGCCCACACCCATCGTCGCGGCCCAGATGTTCCTGGAGTATGACCCCACGACGTTGCAGTTTATCAGCATGGTTCCGGGGCGCGTCGTCGATCCGGCTTCGCCCTTCAGCTTCCCCCTTTCGGCGCCGATCAACAATCCTGTTCAGGGCACCATCGACTATGCCGTCGCCGTTGCACCGGGGGCGTGCCCGCCCAATTGCGGTACGGCCAACCCAGCCCTCGTGGCTGCGGTTACCTTCAATGCTATCAGTGAATGCGAGCCGTTCGTCCGCTTCCGAGCGCACACACCACCGACTTCTCTGCTGGATGCCAGTGCGACCACGTATGCGCCGGTAACCTCGAATCTAACCGAGGTGACCATCAACGGTACGCTGCCTGTGCTCAGCGGCTGCCCGTTGGGATTCACGCGGAGCTTCGACGCCGGGGAGTACCACGCCGTCGTGAACTTCGCCATGCCGACGGCGTACGACAGTTGCGATGGGGGTTTGCCGGTTGTCTGCGATCCTCCGCCCAATAGCGAGTTTTACAGCGGCAGCACGCCCGTTACCTGCACGGCGGTGAATTCCTGCGGCGTTCCCGAAACCTGCGCCTTCAGCGTGAACGTGATTCCCTCCCTCGCGGCCGTCGACGTCGAGCTTTCGCCGACGATCGTGCCCGCCCCCAGGCAGCGCTGCATTACCTTTGACCTTTGGAACTGCACGGGCAATCAGCACGCCATCATCGAAGAGACCGTGACCTTTAACAGCGGGTTGGCGACGGGCGTTGAGCTTGAGGTGCCAGGGGGCACGTGGACCTGCATGACCGCGCGTGATCGGCTGCACACGCTGCGCAGCCGGACGGCAAGCTTAATCGCATCGCCTGATTTCACCTTCTATACCGCGACTTTCCGGGGCGACCCCAATACGGGCGGCCATTGGCTCGTGAGTGGCAATTTGAACGATGATAACTACATCGATATTCAGGATTACGTCCGCTTCCTGCAGCAGTACCTGATGGCCGTCAATCCTAATACCCCCTGCGGTACGTTGCCCTACCATGCGGACATAAACTCCAACGGCGTGGTGGACGTGGGCGACTTGAGCTTCATCCAGGTTGGGATGTTTGAATTGGCCGAACCGACTTGTTGCGGCTCTTCCGTTGCCGCCGAAGAGGAAGTGGAGCCGCAATCCTCCATCTCGCTGACCGAGCTCCGCGAGATGGGTCTGGGACACTTGAGCGTCGCCGACCTGAACGGCGACGAGGTCTTGGATACCGACGATGTCGAGGCCTTCCTGGCCGAACAGCCCGACTTCGAGCAGTTGAAACGCGTTTCGCGCCCGCCAGTCAGACGAGTGCGCGACGCTGAGCCGGTCCGAAGGCCTAATACGAAAGGCGGCGACTAGACGGAGAGCGGGCGCAGTTCGTCGGCAATGACCAGCCGTTGGATTTCGCTCGTGCCCTCATAGATCGTCGTCACCCTGGCGTCGCGATAGAGCTGCTCCACACGGCACTCGCGCACGTAGCCCGTGCCACCGTGCACTTGCACGGCTCGATAGGCTATCCGGTTGGCGCTTTCCGTGGCGAAGAGTTTGGCCATCGAGCTGGCCGTACGGTCGGTGTTTCCGGCATCCACGGTTTGAGCGGCGCGCCAAACCAAGGCCTTCGCCGCCTCCAATTCCATGAAGCTCTCGCCGATCATGTTGGCCACGGCCTGGAACGTACCGATTGGCTGGCCGAACTGCTCCCGCTGCCGGGCATAGGTAACCATCTCTCTCAGGCACGCCTCGGCGATTCCCGTGGCCTGAGAAGCGATACCTATTCGGCCGACATTCAAACTCGATAGGAATACCTGGCGCCCCTTGCCGGGTTCGCCGAGAACGTGATCGAACGGGACGAAAACGTCTGAAAAATGAATAACCGCGGTTTCGCTGCCCCGAATGCCCATCTTCCCGATCATCTTGGTTCGTTCCACGCCTCGACGATTCCCGTCGACGATAAACGCGCAGAACTCACTCCCCTGGCCGGCATGTTGCAGCCGGGCGAGAACCAGAAACCACCGGGCGGTGATCCCGTTGGTGATCCACATTTTCTCACCCGTGAGTCGGAAGCCTCCTTCCGCTTTGTCAGCCGTCGTTTTGACCCCCGCCGAGTCGCTTCCGGCGCCGGCCTCGGTAATGGCGAATGCGGCCAGAGACTCCGGCTTGCCGAACTGACCGAGCCACTCTCTCCGCGACGGGTCGGGCAGATACCGGTTAAGGACGCTTCCAACCATGTTGTGCACCAAAAGGGTGACGCAAACGGAGGGCGCCCAGGCGGCGATTTCGTGCATGATGGCCGCATACACCGCGTACCGGCAGCCGATCCCGTTGACCTCTTCGGGCAGGCAGAGGTTTAAGAACCCCATTTCGGAGAGACGCGGTAGCAGGCTCGTGACCGGCGACTCGTCCGCGTCGCAAGCTCGATCGACCGCCAAAAGCTCGGTGCGCGCGAACTCGGCGGCCGCTTCAATCAGAGCGGTTTCTTCGGCCGTCAGATCGGATAGGGCAGGCGCGAGCGACATTTTCGTAACGCCCACCGAATATAAGAAAACGGTTACACCCCCGTCAACGCAACGGCGTCTGCGGCCGCGCCAACGCAAGCAGGGCGCCTTGATTTGTTTCCCAACAGCGCTTCGCGGACTGTCGCGAAGGCAGTTCCAGCGTGATCGTGGGAATCCCCTGTTCGCGGCCAGCCCACGTACCAAAGCTGCCCGGCGTGGCATAGCCGATGGAGTCCGATACGGGATAGCCGTTGACTCTCTGCATCGCCGCGGCTAGTTCGCGTGCGGGACCGTCAAAGTTGTTGCAGTATCGGCCGGCCCCAATGGAGTGGATAGTAACGACCCCCGCCGGCCGCCTGTCGGTCACGGCGCGGACGACGGCGCGGGTTTCGGGTTCGCTCGCCGGCTGGGGTCCGCCGTGCATTCGGCTCCGGCGCGGTGATGGAGCCCAGTCCCGTGTCGGGAAGTTTCGATTGATATCGACATTTCGAGCGTTGCGCCTTCTCCGGCGCTCAAAGCCGTCTGGATTCACGAGCGGGAGCAGCATCCAACCCGTTTCACACGCGGCATGAGGGTTGGAAAAAAGCCAATCCACCAGCTTCCGAACCACGTAAACGCCCTTGGGTTCGTCGCCGTGAACGCCACCCAGGACGAGAATGGTCTCGGAAGTTCTGCCCGCTCGGAAGAAGGCCTCGAGGGGCCGGCCTTCGACGGAAATACCGATCAAACTCGGACCGCAACGGGACAAATCTGTCGAACGAAGAGGCGCTAGGTCACGGCCAAGGGTTGCACTGTCGCCGCCCGCGCGGCGATTCGCGAGGCCCGCGGGGTGCTCCGGCGGCTCTGGCACGTCGTGGTCGCCGCCATCGGTCGGCCGTTTCTGATGGCCTCGCTGGGCGACTCAAAGAAGCAACCTAAGTGGGCGATCTTCTCTTGCCGGCGGCGGATGAGCGAGTCGGTCGTCATTCGGGTCAGATCATCCAATACGCTGAGCAGATATCTCTCGAGATTCGCGGCCGCCGCCTCCGGTTCTCGATGCGCGCCGCCCAACGGCTCCGAAATCACTTCATCGACCAGCCCGAGGCGGCGCAATTCGGGGGCCGTAAGTTTGAGCGCCTCCGCGGCGTGCTTACGCCGGTCCGAGGTTTTCCATAGAATGGCCGCGCAGCCCTCCGGCGAAATGACGGAATAAAAGGCATGTTGCAGCATGGCCACGCGATCGCCCACGCCGATGCCCAGGGCCCCGCCGCTACCGCCTTCGCCAATGACGACGCAGACGATGGGCGTCCGCAAGCGCGACATTTCTTTCAGATTCGTCGCAATCGCGTGGGATATACCGCGCTCCTCCGAGCCGATGCCTGGGTACGCACCTTGCGTGTCGACCAGGCAGACGACCGGCAAATGATATTTCTCGGCCAGTTGCATTTTGTGAAGGGCCTTGCGATACCCTTCCGGGTGGGCACAGCCAAAGTTGCAAGTCAGACGCTCCTTGACGTCTTTGCCCTTGTTGTGCCCGATGAACATGACTCGGTAGCCGCCGAGGCGGGCGAATCCAGTTACAATGGCCCGGTCGTCGCTAAAAGTCCGGTCCCCGTTCAGTTCGCAAAAGTCGCGAAAGATGAGTTGAAGATAATCCGGGGCCAGCGGGCGCTTCGGGTGCCGCGCCACCATTACGGCTTCCCAGGGCGTTAGATGCTCATAAATCCGCTTCAGCGTCGCCCGGAATTGGCTGCGATGCCGGCGAATCTCGTCGGAAAGGTCTCGTCCCACGTCGCGCTGTTCGCGTTCGAGTTCGTCGATACCCTGCTGGATACGAAGCAAGGGCTTTTCAAACTCGAGGAACCCATTAAGGCCCGGGGAACCCAAAACTAGGCTGGCCGAAGCGTCAGTTCCCATTTACCAAACTCTAAAAATGGCCACATCCACCTAACCGCGCCTTTGTAGGTGTTTGACCAGAAAACGATCTTAACCCTCGTCTCCACTGGTTGCAACGTTTAAATCGTTCAAATTCGGCCAGACGAGTACTCTTTTTTGCTTTATTTTGTGAATGTTCACGCGAATATGCGTCACGGGGACGCACTGTCAAAACGAAGCCGAGCAACCTTCTCCAAGATATCACAGAGGGCGTACAAGCACGATTCCGCGTCGACGCTACGGGTCGAAATGCGGGCCAGCACGTGGTCCACCTCCCGCACCACGCCCCGACGTGCGGTCGACTCTGCCTCCGCTGCCTTGGTCGCGGGGCCACCGAAAACAGGTTTTGGAAGAGAAAGGGGGTGACCGAACCTAGCCTTAAACCGGGCCTCAAGGGCTGCCACAAGCTGTCGGAGAGGCTCAGCTCCCCCGGGGTCCATGCGGTCTATCCCCCGGCTGGCGGCAGCCATTCGGGAAACGACTTGTGCGAGCCACGAAATCGCTTCCGCATCAAACGCTCCTCCATCCGGGAAAAGGACTTGGGCAACTTCATCGAAACGGCTCTCGCCCACCAGAGCGCAGATGCTCGTATCTCTTCTGGCGGTGATGGGTTCAGATCGTGCCGCTTTCATGAGCGGCTTTTGCTTAGCAAGTTCCAGCGTTTCGGTCGCAAAAACTATCTCGGCGTCTTCTTCGATCGGGATCGGGAACTCGGCTGGCATGATTTGGTCTTCAACCAAGGGAAGAATCGGCACGTGGACCTCAACAGGACGAAGCGTCTTGGGTCCGGTTTTTGGAGATATGGGCAGATCATAGATCTCCGTAACCGGGCCCGCAGCGACGTAGTGATTGGCCTTGATCCATAAGTCAAGGGAGCGAAAGTGAGTCGAAGGACTCATGGCCACGTCATCCAGTTTGAGAAAGGCAACCGTGCCGCCCTCGGAGGTTCCGGCTAAAAACGGCGGTTGGGGCTCATGCGTGGCATCGACAAAACATCCAACCTGCAGCGGTATCGCCGATGCCGTGGCCCGGCTTGGGCTTCCCAGGTAGCGAACGAACATTGGGCCGCGCAGTTCGTAGCGGTTCATGTACTCGGCCATTTCCGACAAGAGCGGCCCAATCCGCCAGTAGGCGCCCACGGCCTCCTTGGATACGATGCGCGAGCTAGGGGTTTGCTTGATTTCCACCGTGGGATTGGCGGCGGGAACCGACTGGGTCGGCGGCCCGTTGACCGGCGTGTCGCCCACGGTCGGCCAACCGAAAAAGAGGCCGCACAACGTTTGTAACAATAGCCCATGCATATGAGATTACGCTCGCTGAACATCATACACTTAACCGCCGGATTGGTTGCACCAGGGCCTGGTGATCCCGTGCCGACAAAACCCGGCTCACAGGGTCTTTTGGGGCGTTTTCCGTGGAACTGAACGTGCTTTTAGGGGCACCGGCGGCTCCTTCGGCTCGCCGATTGCCTGCGTGGCTGAAGCGCCCCCTGCCGGCCGGTGACTTTGGCTATACGCGGCAAGTCGTCGCCTCCAGCGGTGTGGCCACCGTTTGCGAGGAAGCGAAATGCCCGAACCTGCCCGAGTGCTGGTCGAAGCGGCATGCGACATTCATGATCCTGGGGGACAAATGCACGCGGCGATGTCATTTTTGCGCCGTTCAAACGGCCCGGCCGGAGGCGCCCGCCGCGGATGAACCAGACCGGCTGGCCGATGCCGTGGCGAAGTTGCGGCTGCGCCACGTCGTTCTCACGGCCGTGGCGAGGGATGATCTTGAGGACGAAGGTGCGGGCCATTTTGCGCGGTGCGTGCGGGGCATCCACGCGCGTTGTTCGGCCACGACGGTGGAGGTTCTTCCCGCGGACTTTCATGCCCGGCGCGAGTGCATCGCCGCTCTATGCGAGGCCCAGCCGGAACTCTACAACCATAACATCGAGATGGTAGAGCGGCTGACACCGAAGTTTCGGCCCCAGGCGAAGTACCTTCGGTCGCTGGGGGTGCTTCGGATCGTGAAGGAAACGGCCCCGCACCTCATCACCAAATCGGGCCTGATGGTCGGCCTCGGCGAGACTCGGGCGGAGCTACTGCGGACTTTCCGCGATCTTCGATCGGCTGGCTGCGACGTGCTTACCATTGGCCAGTACCTGCAACCGACGCGGCAACGGCATATCCCGGTCGTTCGCTACTATCCACCCGAGGAGTTCGATGAATTGGCCGCAGAGGCCCGTGGTCTGGGATTCCTCAGCGTAGCCGCGGGACCGTTTGTGCGCTCGAGTTACAACGCCGGGGAAGTCTTCGACGAAAGCCAAAGAAGAAGGCAAGAAACGTCAAACCGTGGAGACGGCTGCACGTTTGGCGCGGCGTCACGGACGCGATAATTCTAGGATGCGGCATTCATGCTGCCGCATGACGACACCGCGGTATAGCAACCCCGCCGATTGGCGACGCCGCCGCATGGCCGCGGCAGCGGCAGCGCCGCCGATTGGCCACGCCGCGGCACGGCAACGCCGCCGATTGGCAACGCCGCCGATTGGCAACGCCGCCGATTGGCAACGCCGCGGCATGGCGACGCCGCCGATTGGCGACGCCGCGGCACGGCAACGACGCGGATTGGCGACGACATCGTATCAACGCCGCGGCAGCGGCAGCGCCGCCGATTGGCGACGACATCGTATAGCAACGCCACCGCATGGCGCCGCCGC
>Ga0187892_10002221_pt1 | contig 40326 bp, 55 predicted proteins | sample MA1701073metaG_FD_139345 | JGI IMG/M metagenome (GOLD analysis project Ga0187892, IMG submission 139345) | Bio-ooze microbial communities from a basaltic lava cave in the Kipuka Kanohina Cave System on the Island of Hawaii, USA - MA170107-3 metaG ... | reverse complement strand
GTCGCCCGCATCGGCATGGCGACCGCGTGCGTCTGCGTCGTCCCATCGGTGACGACGACGTGCAGGGTTCCGCCGGTCCCGAAACCGAGAGAGGCGAGCCGGAGCGGGTGCCCATTCCGCTCGTTTCCCTTATCAGTCCCCGGCGGATGGACCTTCAGGAGCGCATCGATGAGCTCCTTCAATCGCACGAGATTGAACGCAATCGGATCCGTTTTGCCGGTGTAGTCCAGTGCGGCATCCATCTTGACGAAGGTGCCATCGATCGCCCGCTCGCTATGAGAGCGGAATCCGCCGAGATCGGTGGCCATGAAATGCACGGTGCCCTCACCGTTCGCTCGCACGCGCACCTCTTGCAGGATTTCCTTCCCGTGCTTTGTCGCTTTCGGGGGGAGCCCCTGGGCGATCACGGCCGCTTCGGCGGGGATGATGACATCGATGGGGGCTTCCGGCGCATCGGCCGGAGCCGGCGTTTCTCCGGGCGGCACGGGGAACTCCGACTCTGACCACGGCGAGAACTCAGAGCGGATCAGGATCTTGCCATCGGTGGCTTCGATCCTGGCCCGCATAGCGGGCGCGCCATCGATGGTCTTCAGGTGCACGCCACCAAGCTTTTTCCGCGTCCCGAAATCGTCATCGGCGATGCGGGCGACATTGAGGAGATTTTTGGGGATCAGCATGTTGGGTTCCTTTCAGTTCAGTCTTCAAAAACGACACAAGTGGCCGACTGGGTAGTGCCGAGCCGCCCGGACTGGGGATCCCGGAGATACCACCCGCGATCGGTGCTGGTGCGATAGACGATCCGCCAGCGTGGGGCGTACTCGGGATGGCGGATCTGAGTGACGATACGCGGCGCTTCCCATCCCGGTCCGGTCCGCTCGGTTTGCTGGAACTCGTACTGCCCGGCCGGCACACGGATGAAAAAGGTGGACTGCATGCCACTACGCCTCATGTCCGCACCATGCCGAGGAAGCCGATAAAGGTCCCGCACGCAACGCAAAATCGTGGCCGATTATCGTGAGCACGCGAAACCGCGGGCAGCGGGTACTCGTCCGCGTCGAAATCGGACAAATCTTCTGGGCAGTCGGGGGCACCTCCCCGCCTCTCGATGTCATCACGGATGATGCCGGCGTGGTGCGCGCAGTAGAGATTCCCTTTAAAAACGTAAGCGTCCATCAGGTCGATCCTTTCCACCAGCCCATGCTGGCATTCGTGACTTTTCTCGCTATGGTGGGCGCCATGAACCGCACACATCTCCGCCCGGGCCCCCGTAGCTACTGGCTCTCCGCCGAAGCCCTCGCCGCGCAGAACCGACTGTCGCTCGCCTTGGATTTGCCCAAGACCAAGGTGCTCGACCTTGCGCTCTTGAGGCTTCTCGAGCTCTTCGACGCCGGCCGACTCGCCGGCGTCCGACTCGACATCCGAGAGCGGAGAGGGGGGGGGAAGAATCACGGCACACGTCCCATCCATGCCGTGAAGTATAGCGAGAAACGCGAGAAGCGCAAGAGAAATCCGGGAAATCGCAAAAGATTTTTGCCCCGAGAGCTTGCAAAGTCGCGCCGCCGGCGGTAGAGACACGGCCGGAGGAACCACCCGAACAAATACCGAACTTTATGCGGCAAAGAGCTTGCCCGGAGGATGCGGCAAAATGCGCCGGGCACCCACCACCCCCACCCCCCGCTGTCGAAAAGTACCCGCGCCGTGAGGTCCACCCTGTCCAGGCTGTCCAGGGGTTTCGGACTGAGGGCGCCGAGCCTAGCCCCCCCACCCCCCCTGTCTCCCCCCAAAAACGCGTGCCACAAAGTCGTAACTTCAATGATTTCAAAGAAACCTTGCAATTTGCACGATTCGCCGCTTATTCAGGCTCGCCGGCGGAACGAATCGATGACGTAAACTCAATGGAATCAACGCACTCGTAAAATTTACGACTCGGGATGCTTCAAAATGAAGCACGGAAATTCGAAATCTGATTCAAGTGTGTTCCGAAAATGGAACGCTTTGCTAGGCCGCTCAAACGGCCAGAAAGGCTGAGGAATCGATGAATTTTGTCGTTCTGGACGACGCGCAACGTGAAGGCCTGAAAGCAGTTATGCGCGAGATTCGGGCGGCTGAGGCGAGTCGGGACGGGGTGGTGCGGGCGATTTTTCGGCGTTGTGGGGTGCCGATCGAGCGGCTCGGAGAGGCGACTCTGACCATCCTGGACCTGGAGCGGGGGGTGGTACAGGTGGGGGTTCGCCAGCAGGCGCCTGGGGATCGAGCGGCCGGAATTTTATCGGACCCTCTGGCTGGTCTCGCCGAGCGATTCGAGGCGCCATCTTTGCCGCAAAAAGTGAACCCGGAGGACCCGAAGCGCGTGTCGGACCCGGCGGCTGCGGTCCAGGAGCCGGCCGATACAGAGGACCGTTTCGTGGACCACCTCCGGGCCCGGATGGCGTCCCTGACCGAGTTCCTCCGGGAGAAGGTCGACCGCGCCCGAGCGGAGGGTAGGCTGCCCCCGCATCTGGATCCCGACATCGTGCTAGGCCCGCGCTTTTCGGCCGACCCCCAAAATGGACCCCCCTCGGAAAAAAGTTTCCGGAAGGAAGTTTCCGGCCCATCGGACTGCCCATCGGAGATGCCGACTGACGATGACTTCGACGGCGCGGACGGACCCGACGGCGCTTGTCGGCCGTCGAGATGCCGCGCGCCAGTGAACGCGAAGGAGAGCGCAGAGCCATGATGATGCGAAAGGACACCAAGGACTTCCTTGAGTGGCGGGCTAAGGTCTACCCCAACCTGCCGCCGCCGAAGATGCCCCGGCAGATGAGGCCGAAGGAGTTTGCCGCCGCTCCGCTCGACGACGTCGCGTGGTGGCCGGCGCCCATCCGGGAGGTGATGGCCACGCTCATGGGCGCCCTGCGGAGCCTTCGCCGGGCCAAGATCGACTACAAGCGCGCCAGGACCACGGCGTTTGTCGTCCACGAGTTCGTCCACGCGTACGTCTCGGTTCGCGACGAGGCTCACGCCGCGGCTGAGGCGCAGGACCTCGCCGGCGTAGAAGATCAGCGGCCCATCATCACCGCCGAGCAGATCCGAGCCGCCGAGAAGAAGATCCTGCAGGCCGGTGGGATTCGCGGGATCGAGGAGGAGCGATGCCTAGGCGTGATAAGCTCACGGTAGAGAGGCGGCTCATCCGCTTCGGCGCCTCGGTGACAGTGCCCGCCATGCCGTGGGAGCGGGGCGACCTAGAGATGGCCATGGGCCCTTGGCCCTGTGAGCCCGTGACCTACCGGAGGAAGCGGCGGAAGAAGGGCTATCACGCGGCCACGCGGCCGAAGGGGGTTTCATGAAGGGTCGAAAGATCACGAAGGACAAGGCGAAGGAGATGCTCCGGCATGGCTCCGTGCGGGGGCACAAGCTGACCCGGAAGCAGCGGGGGCTCTTCGGGGCCATCGCGGCCGGCGTGGCTAAGGTCGCCCGTGGATGACTATCGGGCGGTTCTGCTTGAGTCCATCGCGGATCTGCGCGGGAAGGTTCAGGCGGCACGCCATCCTGAGGCGCATCTACTCGTGGCGCTGACGTCGCTCCTCGACCAGTTGAAGGCGCACGATGAGAAGCCCGCCATGGCTGAGCTTCAGGGCATCTCGGAGAAGCTAGATGGGCTCGACCGCAGGATCGGGGCCATCGAGGTGACTACGAGGATCCGCACCGTGCAGCCCCGGATAGGTGCCGTGTGAGCGTCACGCTGGAGAGGACTATCACGGTCGAGGACTCCTGGCGGGCCGGATGCCTCTCCTACCTTCTGCGCCGGCACGGGCAGAGGAGGTTCTACGATTTCGTCCACGACTTCAAGCGGGACCGGCCGAACGATCTCGGGCCCGTGGCTTCGCTCTGCCATCGTCACCTTGGGAAGACAACGATCACGGTCATCTACGGAATCGAGCGGTGCCTGATGCAGCCGGGCACGCACGTGCTCTTTCTGAGTCCCCTGGCGAACCAGACCGAGAGAAACATGGAGCAGCCCTTGTCCCTCATCTTGCCGAGGGCGCCGCGTGGGTTTCGGATCAAGCACTCGAAGGCAGACCGGCAGATCATCGTTAGCAATCCCGCATGGCCGAGGGGATCTCCGCCATCGGTCCTGCGCTACCTTGGGACCGATCATGCCGATGGCGCGCACATCCGTGGTTGCGGGCGGCAGGATGTCGTCATCGTAGACGAAGCGCGGGACGTGAAGGCGCTCAAGGACTTCGTTCAAAACGTGCTCGTCTTCTCGTTTACGGGCACGCCGGATCCCTTGCTCGTCATGATCTCCACTCCTCCGGCCAGTCTGGATCACGATCTCGTGCGAGCCGATGGTGGCTACGTTCCCCTCGCCATCGAAGATGGCCGGTACTTCGAGTGTCGCTCCAGCCAGAATCCGGATTTCAGCGCCATCGATCGCGAACGGATTCTGAAGGCGTGCGATGGAGACGACAAGAGCCCCTTCTGGCTTCGCGAGGCCGAGTGTCAGCTTATCCAGGACACCGAACGCGCGACGATCCCGGAGTATTCGGAGCAGAAGGACATCATCGAGATTCCGCGTTACGAGCGGCCGCGGTGGTTCACGCCCCTCATCGTCGCGGATCTCGGCTACGATCCCGATCCCGTGGCGGTTCTGGGCGGGTACGTCGACTGGCGGCCGGGGATCTTGGTCGTTGAAAAGGCCCGCATCTTGAAGCGTGCGAACACGAGGAGGTTCGTTGAGGAGATCCTATCCTTCAAAAAGGATCTCTTCCCCGGCCGAGACGATGTGAAGCTCTACGCCGACGCGACCGAAAAGGAGCTGGACGATTTTCGCTCAGAGCATCACGTCCACATGATTCCTGTCGATAAGTACGATAAGCGCCAGGCGCTCAGAAGGCTTCGAACTGTCGTGAACGAGGGAAGACTGCGCATCCTAGACGGCGCGAAGGTCCTCCGCTATCAGTGTCTCGCCGGTCTGCTCGACAAACACGGCGATCTCGAACGCACGGACACCTTGGGCCATCAGGACGCCACGGCGGCTCTGATCTACATGGCGCGAATGGCGCCGTGGGAGAAGAACCCGGAGCCCGCGTTTCGACCTCAAGAGACGGATGTCTTCGTGCGGCAGAACTGGAAGCCAAAAGAAGTTCTTAGCGATGCGCCAAGACTCATCGTAGAAGACGGGGCGGAGATCAAGATTCTCGAAGGCTACATCAAGCCCAAGGATTCGTGGTTCAAATGAACCCTCAAGAGGTTGCTCGGATCGTCGACGCCCGCAACGCGGCAATAGTCCGCATGGGCGAGATTGTCCGTAGGCTTCGCGCACTTCAGGCCGAGTACGAGATCATGAAGAACAAGCGCGCCAAGATGGAACGCGATCTCCTGCTCGCCGGGATAGAGATCAAGGACACAAAGGAAGGCACCTTCGTTGTCCAGGCGAAGACGGTGATCACGTGAGATCCTACGGAGGCGAAGGACGCACGAAGCGGCTCGGATCGGCCGACACGTACTGGGCCGCCGAACCTGATCCGGACGTGCTCATCGAGAGCCTTGAAGACAAGCGCGAGCAGTTCTGGAGATTCTTGGAAGAGTCGGCCATTGTGGACGGAGTTTACAAACTCTGGCGGTTCTATCAGGGGCTCTTCTACGACTGGGAGGGCGGAAAGATCGTCATGGGCGGCGAGGACCTCGACATCTCGCAGCTCGGAGTCAACGAGTTTCGCGCGCGTCTGCAAATCCTACTCAGCTACACCCAGAAGGAGATTGACTGGGATCCTCAGGGCGCGGACACGAGCCAAGCCACGCTGGACGAGGCTAAACGGGCCGCAGGGCTGCTCGACTGGGTCATGGACGAGCCGAAATATTCGATGGCGCGCGCGTTGCGCAGACAGAAGGAGCACGCGCTCATCTACCGAGTCGGATACGTCGCGGCCTACTGGGATGAGACGAAAGGCGATGAGATCGGCGGAGACGAAAACACTCTCGACATCTACCATTCGGGCGATCTTTGCATCGAGAATCCCACCCTGGCCGATGTCGTATTCGATCCCACCCACGCCAGGCCGGAAGAGCGAAAGTGGGCGCTCTGGCGAAGTCGAAGGCTCATCTGGGATGTCGCCGAGACTTATTTCTCCAAGCGCGATGAGATCCTGGCCTCGGCCGGACGATCCAGCGATGAGATCTATCGATTCCACGGCATCGAACGCGGGCTCGTTCAGAGCGACTACGATGACGACCTGGTGGACAAGTGGTATTTCGTCCATCTCCCGACGCCGGCGTTGCCCGCCGGACGCTTCACCTGCTTCGTGGGCGATACCGTGCTCAAGGATGGAGGCATTCCGCTCGGACCCGGCGGCTCCCCTCTCTACAAGAGCCTGCCGATTCACACGCTTTTTCACTCCGAGATGCTCGGGACATCGGTCATCGGCCACTCGCCCGCAGTTGACCTGGCGCCGCTGCAAGAGGCGCTCAATATCCTCATCTCTACGGCGCTCACGAACGCGCGAAAGTTCGGTCAGACGATGCTCTGGAGCAAGGCGGCTCCCAACTGGAAGGCGCTCGAGCCGGGCGCGGGAATCCTCCTCGGCGAAGAAGTGAAGGTGCTCGACTTTCTCAAGTCGTCTCCGGAAATCCAGCATCAGATAGACAACATCCTCGCCCGCATGGACTCGGTCTCGAACATCTCCGCCGTCTCACGAGGCATCCAAGACAAGGAGACCAGCGGGGTCCATGCGGCCCTTCTGGACATGAAGACCGTTCAGGCGAACGGGCTCTTCGATCAGGCCGCGCTGGACGCCGCGTCGAGCGTTGGGCAAAGCGTGCTCGACATCTTCTCGGAGAAGATCGAGGAGGGTCTTGAGGTGCCCATTGTCGGAGCCGGAGACATCGTGCGTTACTCGAAGATGAGCCGAGCGGGCCTCAAGAAGGTCTCCAGGGTGATCGTGAAGCCGGGCAATCCCGCGCTGCGCACTCCGTCCGGTCGATTCCAGGTGGCCAAGATGATGGCGGAGCTGGGACTCATCACCAACGAAAAGGAACTGCTCTCGGTCTTCAACGGCTCGCCGGCTCAGAGAGTCCTAGATCCCATCGAGAACCAGACCAAACTGGCGCACGAAGAGAACGAGACCATCAAGGAGGGCGGACAGGTTGTCGTCAGCATCACCGATGATCACTTGAGCCACATGAAGATTCACGTCAGCGATTTGGTTGGATCAGTCGAGGCGCGAATGGACGATTCGCTCGTTATGCGGGTGATGCCGCACGTCCTTCAGCACATGGCGATGCTAAGCCAGAATGGAGTCGCGCAAGCCTTCATGGTGGCGCTCAAGTGGGCGCCTCCAGAATTGATGCAGGTCCTGTCCATGCTGGCCGGGCCAATGGGTGGGCTGCAGATAGGAGCGCCTTCGGGATCTCCGGGAGGTCAACGTCAAATCGAGGGCCCGGGCGAAAATCCAGAAGAGCCGCCGCGCGCTCCTCCTGGTCAAGCGCGTCCGGTTGCGGGCGCAAAGCAGATTCTCGGCGATGCGAGGGAGCATCTGAGATCAGAAACCGCCCAGGAGGCGGCATAGATGGCGAACACTTGGTCGAACTACACGCCCGCCGCGGCGTCCGATCCGGCTGCCGCGGCCCCGGCGGCCGAAAGCAAGGCAACGGCCCTAGAGGCTCCGGAGAAGGCGACTGAACCAACGAAAACCATTGAGACTAAATCGGGAACCACCAGCACCCCGGATGCCGGAACCACTCGGGCGACCGCTATTGAGGCCGACGGATCTCAAGCGGAAGTCGCCGGCAAGGAGACGGCTTCGCCCGAGCCGGTATCTGCGGAGGGGTCCGGGAAGAAAGATGCCGATGCGTTCATTTCGCTCAAAGTTGACGGCGAGATGCGGGACTTCGCCACCAAAGCCGACTTCTTCGACTTCGCCAACGAAAGCATCTCGAAAGCGCTCTCGGTCCGCGATGAGTTCGAGAAACGCGCCAAGGCGCTGAGCGAAAAACCTCTTCATGCCCTCTTGGATCTTCTCACGGACGGAGAATACAAGGGCAACCGCATCGACGCCTACAAGGCGCTGATAGCCCTCTGCAAAGGGGCCGTAGAAGAATACAAGGGATTCGAGGAGCTGTCTTCCGATGCTCAGAGGGCATGGGAGGCTCAGGCTCGCCTTGAAGAGGAGCGAGAGCGCAGAAAGAAACTTGAAGACGAGAACTCCTCGGCTCAACGCCAAATTAGAAAGGCCGCCGAGGAGGCGCGTCTTCTTAAGGAATTCAAGGAAGCGGTGACGGCAACCGGGCTGCCGGATACAGACGAAGTGAAGGCAATCATGAGCGAATTTCTGATGGCCCGTCGTCTGCTCGGAGAGAGCCCCACCGTTGCCGACGCAGCAAAAATAGTGGCATCTCGGTTCCCCGGAATTGTGAAGCCGCCGCTTGCCGCGGATGAAGTTTTGGACAAGTTGGACGATGAGAAGATCATCGCGCTGGTCCAGAAACGCCCAGAACTGGCGGCCGCGATCAACAAGAAGCAGCTCGAAGCCATCAAGCAGGCTCGTGAGGAGAAGAAGGCCGAGACGGCCGCTCCGAAGAGCCCGGAAAAGGCTTCGAAGATCCTCCGGAACGCCGATTTCTTCAGGGAGACCGCCGCTTCGTAGTAAACATCGAACTAGACAAGCCATAGGCAGTCTCTCACCTGCCGCATGCACGAAAGAGAGGCCGCCAGATGGCCGCAGAATTACTCACTGCACCCGGACTTTTCAAAAGGCGTTACGCCGAGAAAATCATCCTCAGTTTCGGCACGAACGCCGTTCTCCAAGCCAAAAAGGACATCGAGGACTTCGAGAAGATCGGAGAACGGTACGTCGTCCCGATCACGACCAGCGAAGAGCAGGGCGCGACCTACTCGCGGGCCGACAACGGGGCCTTCGGGCTCTTTGCGTCGGTCGATGGCCGCATCGATCAAATGGAGGTCCGAGGCTTCGAACACTGCTTCAGGTCCTCCGTCTCCTACCCCGGCGCGTCGCAGTCGATGAAGAAGCAAGCCGCTTCGGATTCGATCATCGGACGCACGGCCCTCAGCGCGCGAAACAACGCTCGCCGGAGAATCGAACTGGATGCCCTTTACGGCCAGTATTGCCTCGGCATCGTCCAGACGAATACGCCCGGAACGGCCGGAGTGAACACGCTTACCCTTACCGAGGCCGAGTACGCGCCGGCGGCCTGGGTGGGCATGAAGAATGCCAAGGTGGAGGTCTTCTCGACAAGCTTGGCGGCCCAACGCGGAACGGCCTCGACGCCCCCGAGCACGTTCGGCACCGGCGCATTCACCATCTCGGCCATCAACGTCACCAATCGCACCATCACGATCACCGGCGACGACACGGCGCAGGACTCCATCGTGGCCACGGACAAGGTCTTCTTCCTGGGCCAGTACGTTCTTTCCGGCACGCTCCACAACTCCATGAGGGGGCTCCATCTTCAGTTCGGAAACACCGGAATCCACTTCACGCTCGACGCCGCCACGAACGAGGTGGTCGCCGGAAACGTCGTAGACGTTGGCGCGACTCGGCTCGATTTCAACATCGTCCAGGACGGCGCGTCTCGCATCCAAGACATGGGTTCAGACTCCGATATGCTCGTTCAGTTCGTATCGCCGAAGACCTGGAGCACGCTCAATCAGGACCTGGCCGCGGACAGGCGTTACGACGGATCGTACAAGAAGGGAGTCGGAGAGCTCGGCAATCGAAAGATCATCTACGAGTGCGCGCTCGGCGAGATCGAGATTCTCGCGCATCCACTCGTTCGCCGCGGCTATTCCTATCTCTTCTCTTGGGATGAGCTCGTCCGGCCAGGGTCCTTTGAGCTCAACTTCTCTCGGCCGACCGCGGGAGAGTTCACCCCGAGATCGGCCATCAAGGTCAGCGGAGACATCCTGACGGAACTGAAGGACAACGCCGGGTTCGAGTTCCGTCTGTGGCACGATTCCGCGTACTGCCACACGATTCCATCGCACGCCGTCAGGTTCGAGAACATGGTCAACTGATCGATTCGGATTTCTCGCGGCGCTCGTGTGAGAGCGGGCGCCCGCGGGATTCTACGTGGAGGCTTCATGAGGTCGAAAGAAGAGGACGAGATCATCGGCGAGGCGTTGAAGACGATTCACCGCATATTCAGAAGGGCTGATTCGAAGGCGAAAACTCCCTCGGTTAAGAAGGAAGAGAAGCCATCGCCTCCCGCGTCCAAATTCCCAGACTACATGAAGCCTCTTCTTTCGTAGGAGTAACTCGGCCGCGGCGGGTTCCGCCACTTGGGCTCGTAGGCCCATAGCAGCCGAAGAAGGAGACTCATATGGGCATCGAAATCGTCAACGGAAAATTCTCTACGTCCGCGTCGAAGGATTCGCTCCGAGTGAAAAACGGAGTCGGCAGCAACTTTCGAACCTTCCGGTCCGCCGTGCCGAAGGTGGTCGAGCACACGCTGTCGACCGGCGGCACGACTTCCACCATCACCGCCATGATTCCGGACGGCGCCATCGTCCGCGGTTACGGCCTCACCGTGCTGGAGACCATCACCACCGGCGGAGACAGGACCACCATCAACATCGGACATGCGGCCGGAAACACGCAGTACGGCACGCGCGCGTTGACGACTCAGGCGCTCGCAGCCGGAACGAAGGTGACCTTCGCCGATGGCGCGTCGGCGATCACCGTGCCGTACAACGCCCCGCAGGATCTGGTCATCCAGGTCTCCGGAGGCACCAGCGGAAACATCACCGCCGGAAAGGTACGAGTCGAAATCTGGTACGACATCACCGAGTAAGGGGGCTGCATGCTAGAGACCTATCCGATTGAGTCCATCATAACGGCCACCACCACGGCCGAGGTGACGCTGGTTGCGGCCGCGGCCGGAAATGAACTGAAGGTCACCTATATCGACGATCTGATCGCCTCCAACGAATCGGCCACGGCCACCCGCTTGACGCTGAAGGACGGAGCCGGAGGAACCGTCAAATTCGCGCAGTGGATCGGCGCGAATACGTGCATTCCATTCAGGCTGTCGCGTCCGATTCGCTTCTCGCCGGCAACGACGGTCATCGCGCAGCTTTCGGCCGCCGCTAACGTGAACATCCACGCCCGCGGGAGACGATACAGCACATGACCTATTCGAAGGGCCTCTTCGGCCAAAACTATGACGTGCCTGAGGCAGGCGACAACAACGTCGGGCCGGCTGCGACGGCCATCTTGGACGATCTCATGGACGCGGCTGATGGCGGTTTCGGCAGAACGCCGGGATTGGTCATCATCCCGCGTCTCCCGTCTACGACGACCTCCCTGGCCGCGTCGGCGACTCTGACCCGCACGCATCCGGTCCATAAGGTCTCCGGATCCGGAGGGCCCGTGACATTAAACGCCACGACGGCCATCGCCAACGGCACGGTAGATGGCGAACTGCTGATCCTCCAAGGCGATCACGCCACCAACACGGTCACCATCCAGAACAACGCCAACGTGCGACTCCGGGGCGACATCACGCTTCGCCAGTACGAGACGCTTGAACTGCGCTGGGACACCGCCATCGGCGACTGGGTCGAATTGCGACCCGGCGTGGCTGCGTTCAATCAGAGCGGCATCGAATTGTTTGAAGCCGCGGTAAACGGCACCAACAAAATCACGCTGAGGGCTCCGGCGTCGTTGGCGGCCGATTTGACCTTTACGCTTCCAAATACCATCTCTGCCGGCAACTTTCTCACCACCGATGGAAGCGGCAATCTATCATGGGGATCATCATCATCATCGATGCAGTCTTCTTACGATGGCGGCGACCAGATCACCATCGGCGCCGGCGGATCTATCGGCGTCATCGGCCCCCTGGCTCAAAACTCACAGATAATCGTCCTGACTCAGCAGGCCAATCAGCACGCGATGCGGATCTTGAAGACCGCATCCGGAGCCGGGTCCTGCCTCGACTTCGACGACGACGGAACCGGCTCGACCATCAGCTTCGTAAAGGATGGCGCCGGCTCTTTCATCTCCGGCACTCAGAACGGATCCGCCCCCTGCATAAGCCTTACCGTTGCGTCCGCCGCGAATAATCGCGCCGCACTCATCGAGCAGCAGGGGAATTTCAATCTGATGCGGCTCTTCAAGTCCGGGACCGGCACCGGCAATACACTCGTCATCGAGGACGACGGAACCGGAGTGGGATTCCTGGTAACCAAAGATGGACTCGGGCTTGCCGCTGAATTCATCGGCACCACGGCAAATGATGTCGTCAAAATCACCCGGTCAACCGTAGGGGCCGGAATTCCTCTGACCGTTCTGAGCGCAGGATCAAGCCACGAAGTTGACATCGAGAACACGGCCCAGATGACGCGTGCGCTTCTTCGTCGCGCAGAAGCCACAGGAGAACGCGCGGCCGTCTCTTTCGTAGCCGGATCCGGTCTTTTCGGAGACACGAACGGAATCGCCGACGTGCGCGCCAACGTTGTCCAGGCGGATCCGAGCGCGCTTCAGGGCTCTCTTCGCTTCTACGTCAACAAGGGAGATTCCGTCTACAAGGCGCTCGAATTGCTTCAGGACGGCGGCGTCTCTCACTTTCCATCCCTTAACGGGGCCGAAATGAAGTTCGGATCCTTCGAGGTAAACGACACCGGGCTGTCGGGCGGGACCAGGACCTACGCATCCGCGATACCGGCCGGATCCCTGGTGATCGGCTGGTCTGCCCGGGTGACGACGACGATGACGGGCACTCTGACCTCGTGGGATCTCGGAATCACCGGAGACGCGCCGCGATTCGCCGACAATAAGGCGCTCGCAGCCGGCACAACGGCGACGCCGGCGGATCAGAATTCGGCCGTGCTAACCATGCCGGTTCCAGCCTTCGTCTTGGTTGCAACAAACGTTCTCCTGACGCCAAACGGCGGAACCTGGACCGCCGGGGCCATCAAGATCACGATCCATTACATCCAGTTCATTCCGCCCACGAGCTGACGATGGCCCTGCGATACGACTCGGCGACTCTCCTCGACTCGATCCGGCAGGCCGCAGGCCTGAACTCGGTTCAGACCGATGGGAACGATGACGAGGACCTCTTGAAGCTTGTGAACGAGCGGATGCGGGACACGGTGATGCCGAAACTCATGCAGGCTAGAGAAGAATACGGCATTCGAAGCGTGCGCGTCGCGCTCGGCTCGGTCTCACGCTATCGCATCCCCCATCGCGCCATGGGAAACAAGTTGAGAGACCTCATATATTCCGACGGCTCTACGCGCTCGTATCTGCCACGAATTGTCCGAGAGGACATAGACCTCTACACCGATCCGGGGTCCGGCACGCCGGATGGATGGTACCTTGAAGGCAACTACGTCCAGCTGGTGCCGATCCAGGGATCTTACACTGGATTTCTCGAAATGGCGTTCATGGTGCGTCCAAGCCTGATGGTGCCGATCGCCGAGACAAGGACCATCTCCGCGTTGGCGCTCTCTTCTAAGCAAGTCACCCTTTCGGCCACCCCCCCGGCCACCTTCGTTGATGGAGCCAAAATAGACATCCACTCCTTTGAGTCCGGGGCTGAAATAAAGCTCATGGATCTCACCCAGGTCGGCGCGCCGGCCGGCAGCGTCATCACCTTCTTGGAGACCATTGACGGCAGCTCATTCGGCACCATGGCTCCGGCCGTAGGAGACTACGCCTGCTTGGCCGGAGAATCGGCGTTGCCGCAGATTCCGGAGGACATGATTCCAACCCTCATCGGATCCGTGGCGCTCTTTCGCATCGGAGCCGATGGAGATCCGAAGGTGCAGATCCTGGGCCCGCTATTGACCGAGCAGATGAAGGCCGCGGATGTCCTCCTCTCCGATCGCGTCGAGGGCCGCCCGCGCAGAGTCCAGGGATGGCGCAGACAGATCCAGGGGTGGTCTCCGTGAGCCAGGCCGAAGTGAACATGAATAAGGCCCGGTGGGCCCTGGCGGCTACGGTCTTCTTCAGCATGGCCATGGGCGTCTTCATAGCCATCAAGGCCTATGCCGATGTCGAAGGCGATCTGCGAGACATACGCGCATCCATCGATCGCCTGGAGAGAGACCGCTGGAAGGACCTTTTGCCGGGCGGCGTCATCGTGGCCGGCCTCTTGGCCGCCATAGGCGCCGTCTGGGTCGCGCTGCAAAAGACCCAGAGGGCGCTGCTGGAGGAGGTGAAGGCATCCGCCAACGAACGGGCAACATTCAAGAGCGCGCTGGATGTCTTGGCGAGGACCGGCGAAGAATCGCAAGAGCAGAGGCGTGAGGCCGTCGCGGTCATTCGGGACGACATCCGCACGCTGAAGGAAGAGTTCCAAAAAAAAAAGGATCCGGATCCACATGAGGAACACTCAGGAACCGGTCGCGCTCCCATGAGGAAACGGTAATGGCTTACTGGGTTGTCTACGAGACGGCCACCGGCCGCCTGAGATCGCGTGGCGACAGCCGAGAGCCGGAGAGCCTCCCCGCCGGGCTGACTGCGAAGTCATTCTCTTCGCGGCCACTCGACACCGAGGAGTGGGACGAATCCAAGCTGGATTGGCGGGCGATGACAATCGTACCGCCGGTGGACATCACCGCGCTTGTGATGGCCGACGTGGACGCGCATCTGACGCTCGGCCTTTTGACCACGCTTCAGAAACGCGACTTGAGAGACATCATCAACACCCACTACGGGGGATACAGGTTCAACTGATGGGCGATTGGCCGGGACCAAATAGCGGAGGAACCTACGAGGCCATCGGGCTCGCCTCCAGCACGACCCCGGTTGACGTCGCGGCCAGCGCGACGCCAAACACGGAGGCCGCGAGCTGGACGGAGATCGTCTCCGCTACGGTAGAGTACTGCGACGGATTCTGGCTCTCCGCCATCGGCACTTCTGCCACCTCCTCGATCTCTCAGATCATCCTCGACATCGGCATCGGCGCGGCATCGTCGGAAATCGTTCTTGTGAGCCATCTCCTCTTCGATCACCAGAACAATAAGCCGATCCAGGGATTCGTCTACATCCCGATCCCGATCCCGGGCGGGACACGCGTCGCGGCCCGGATCCGATGCTCCGTGGCGAGCCATTCCATCAAGGTGGGCATCGTCCTCCAGCGCCAGGGGAACACGAAGCCATCCAACACGTGCACGAAATGCGTCACCTACGGAGACGACACGTCCGATTCGGGCGGGACCTCGATAGATCCGGGCGTCACCGCCAACACGGAAGGCGCCTGGACGCAGATGACATCGAGCACCACCGACGACACCAAGATGGTGATCATCAGCCTGGGCAACCAGGCCAACGCCAGCAGAAATAATTACTATTTCAGGCTCGATCTCGGCATCGGAGGCTCCGGCTCTGAAGTGGCGGCCATCTCGAACATCCCTTTCAACTCCGGAATATCGACCGACATGCTGACGCAGATCTGGTTCGGCCCCTTCCCGGTCGATATCCCAGCCGGGACGCGGATCGCGCTCAGGCTTCAGTGTAGCGGAGCGGCATCCCCGGCGCGGCTGGTTGACGCGGCAATTCACTGCTTTGGATGAAACATGGCCTGGACTCTCGAAAACTCCGGAAGCCAGACGGCGACGATAGACACCGAGCACAACCTCATATCAGCGGTGACCACGAACGCCACTTACGTCCTTAAAGTCGACGCGGCGAACATGGCCAACGGAGACGTTTTGAAGCTGCGGATCAAGACGAAGTGCCGGAGCGGCGACACGCTCCTCCTGGCCTACATGGCCACCTTTCGCGATGTTCAGACGGAGCCCCTCAAGATCTCCGTGCCGGTCCCCAGCGACATCGAGATCACGATCACGCTGGAGCAGACCGATGGCACTGGCCGCGCGTTTCCCTGGGCGGTGCTAAGAATATGATCTCCACGCAGCACTTCGTCGAGTTTCTGCCAACCGGCGCGCCTTCGGTCCCGGCGCTCGATTCGTGGATCCCTGAGCGGACCATTCCCCCAATGGAAAGAACGGAACCAACCCCGTACACGTAAGGAGGCCAGATGGCTCGGTACTCGATCACAGGCTCGGACACGAACACGAACGGCAATACTCTCATCTACCTCGCGGTGGGTGCGACGACGCGCCGTTTCGGGTTCTACCACATCATCATCGGATCTCGCGCCGCCCCGGCCGATAACGCGGTCGGCTACGACATCCAAAGGTTCACCGCGGAGAACGGCACGCCGGGCGGAACGGCGGTGACTCCCCAGGCGCTCGATCCGGCTGACCCGGCCGCTCTGGCGAACGCCGTGTCGGGACCAACCGGCGCGCCGACCTATACCGCAAACGCCATCGTTCTCCACGTCCCCAAGAACATGCGGCAGAACGTCCAGTGGGTTGCCGCCGATCAAAAGGGGATGCTCTTGGCTCCGGCCACCAACGATAGCGGACTCGGCGTGCGCGCGGTGTCGCCATCAACCGCATACGCGGAACAAGCGTGCGTTCATTTCGATGAGTAGGCGATGCTGGACGAGACAAAGCTCTCCATCGAAGAGGTCATCGTCCGCGCAGAATCGGCGCCGAAGCCGCGCGGCCATCTCCTCGTAGACGGCGCCACCGTCGCCGATACCGTCCAGTGCTGCCACTGTGGGCGCCAGTGGATCTTCGTGAAGGGGTCCGGCCGCCGGCGCGGCTGGTGCATGAACTGTAACGCCATCCATTGTGGAGACGCGGCATGCGATCTCTGCGTGCCGTTCGAGCGGAAATTGGAACTCTACGAGGCTGGGAAAATAGGACATCTGAAGTGAGATGCGGATCCGTAGGAGGCTCTATCCGGCCGTCTCGGAGGTCTTCGCGCCGGCGGCCGCGCCGGTGCCAGCCCTCGATTCGTGGCTGCCGAGCGGGCCTCCGCTCGCACGAACTAGCGAGCGGCGCCAAAGACAACCGGACAATGAATCCTGGTATCCGTTCGCGCCGGCCGCGGCTCCGGCTCCCGCTCTCGATTCCTGGCTGCCCGGCGGACCGGCATCTCCAAGGACAAGCGATCGGAGAGGACGGCAACCGGATAACGAATCGTGGTTTCCATTTGCCCCCGCGGCCGCCGGGGCTCCGCCATTGGATGGCTGGACCATCAGCGAGCCCCCGCTTCGGCGAATGCGGGATGGTAGGTCCCGCAGATCCGATCCGAGTTCATGGGATCCGGGCCGACACGCTCCGGCCTTGGATGCCTGGATTCCTGAATGGGAGTGGAAACGAAAGCCGACCTGGCGCAACCGCACGGAATCGCACGATCCGCGGGTTCCGGCGCCGGTGGTCGTGCCCGGAGCCGATACGTGGTTTCCGAGCGCGTCAACGCGAAAGATGCGCGGCTGGCATCGAGAGGACCGCGCATCTTGGTTCGTCGATGAATCGGTTCCGATCGTCGTCCCGGAAGTCGAGGTCACTACCGCGTTGGTGCGGATAGGCATCATGGCGGGCCAGCAGACGCTCATTCGGCGTGCGAGGGGCCTCCAGACGTGGCGGAACCGCCTGACGGCCCCCGAGGGGTCTCTCCTCTTTGCGCGAAACTCGGTCATCGACAGAGACAACGTGATTTCTTCGCGTCGCGGGCTGGCTCGTAACGCCGCACTCGCCACCGCGGCGCCGAGCCAGCTCTTTCAGTATCTTTTCCGTTTGGTGGTCCTCGACGGAACGACGCTCAAATACGATTCCGATGGACTCGGCACTCTGGCATCCTGGCCCGGCACATACTCGCCTCCGCCCGGCGTCCGCATGAGGGGATCCGAGATAGACGAGAAATTCTACTTTCTCACCGACATGGGGATGATGATCCAGTCGAGCCCCACGGACACGCCGAGGCGTTCCGGGATTCCGAGGGGGCTCGATGTGCAACTGGCGCTCTCCGGCGCCGGCGGATCCTGGTTCGAGCCCGATGGGCAGGTCGGCTATCGAATCGTCTTCGGCCGCGATGAGCTTCCTCCGGGCGCGCCGAGCTTTCTCGCCACCGTGACCAACACGGCGGCATCGGTCTCTCTGGCATTCCTGGCCTACCCGGACATTACCGTGACCCACGCCGCGCACGGGTTCTCCACCGGAGACACCATCGAGATCATCAATCCTTCGCAGGCGGACTATATCCAGGGCGCGCACACGATCACCGTGGTGAATGCGAACACTTACACCTACTCGATCTCCATCGCTCCGGTGAATCCGACGGCCACGGCGTTCGCCGGCAAGGCTTCCGATGTCACGCTGACGGCAACGCTACCGGCCGACGTGACGGCCGGAATGTGGTACGAGGTTTATCGCACCACGCGAAGCGCGCAGGCGGCCGATGTGCCGCTCGACGACGGCAAGCTGATCATCCGAAACGACATCGGCTCGACCGATGTCTCGAACGGATTCGTCACCTTCCTGGACACTTACGACGACAGTTTCCGCGGGATCAATCTCTACACGAACGAAGGGACCGGCGAGGGAATACTCCAGCAGAACGATCGCCCGCCGTTCGCTCGATTCGTTGTTCCGTGGCAGGGACACGCCTGGCTCGGCTGGATCTACCGCGAGCATCAACGCGAGATCCGGCTTACAAGCATAGAGGGCATTACCGACGATGTGGACTCGATCACGATCTCCGTAGGTGCGGCATCTCGCACCTACACCTTCTCGACGGCCGAGGATGTCGCGCTGAAGAAGTTCCGCCGGCACACGAAGGCCGCTGAAGGCACGAGCGCCGTGGCGGTGCGAAAGACGGCGCAAAGCTTAACGAAGATCATTAACAGAGACGCCGGCTCTCCGGTCAACGCCTTCTACGTCAGCGCCGTTGACGAGCCGGCCGGCAAGATCCTCATCGAACGCCGAGACCTCATCGACAACGCATTCCACTTGAACGCCACGGCGGCGGCCGGGCCGAAGTTCTCGCCCGTGATTCCGGCCTCGGGAACCTCCATCATCTCAAGCAATTCCGCCGGATCGCACAAGATCGCGCCATCTAAGTTTCAGAAGTACGAATCAATGCCGAGGCTAAACGAGTTAGACATCGGAAAGCCAGGATTCGAGATTCTCGGCATGGTGGCAACAAAAGAATCGCTCTTGATAGCCACAAAGGCCGGGATGTACGAAGTCTCCGGAGAGACCGACAAGGCGTCCGGCCGCTCGTTCGTAGTCCGCGAAGTAGACACCACCCTGATCTTGATTCACCCAGACACATTCTTCTCCATCGACAACGTGGCCATCGGCTGGTTCCGTCAGGGGCTCGCGCGCGTGTCCTCGGCCGGCTACGCGCTCATCTCTCAGGACATCCGAGACCTTCTTGACGCCGTGCGACGACTCTCGAACTTCGGCGCATCCGTCTTCTCCGTGCCATACGAGAGCGATCTCAAATACCTCCTCTTCGTCCCGGACATCTCCACCAGCGGGCATGCCGAGCTGGCATGGGTTTACGACGTGCGGCTGAACGAGTGGTCTGGTCCGTGGGAGAAGTCGGTATCGACCGGGATCATCATCCAGGGTCCGGACCCAAAAGACGATCGCCTCTACCTCGGGCACTCGAAGGATGCCTTCGTGCTCAAGGAGCGAAAGGACTTCTCCTCGAACGACCTGGTTGACGAAGACATCGCGGTAACTCTTTCGTCGCCGACGACGGTGATCATCTCCGGACAGACCTACTCCAAGGTTACCGTGGCGTACTCCTATTCGGAGCCGCTCACCGAGGGATGGCTCCTCACCCAGGATCCGCATCGCGGCGTGGCCCAGATCGTCACGAATCTCGGCGGCGGCAACTATTCCGTCACACTCGATCGCGAGATCCCGCTCATCGCCGGCGCGGCCTTTCTGTCGATTCCGATCGAGATGCGAATCGAGTGGGTTGACGAAGCCGCCGGAAACGTCGGCATCAAGAAGGAGTTCACGCAAACCCAGGTCTACATGGAGGACACGTCGGCGAAGCACCATTATCTCGGCTGGATCTCGAACTCGATCGGCATCGAAGCGTGGTCGCCCAGAATCGATCACCCGCGCGGAAGCGGGTGGGGCTCGGACTGGGGAGCCATTTGGGGAGATCCGCTGCCCAGCCACTCGATTCCAGTTCGGGCCGGCGTGCCGAAGGCGCATCGGCGTTGTGAGACCATTCGCCCGATGTACCGCCACAAGTGGGCGCTTGAGGCGGTCAACATCCTCCAGTTGGCCATCGACTACAACCCGATCAGCTCGGCGACGACCAGGGCGCAGCGATGAAGCGCATAGGCAACTACGTCCACCCCACGCGGAGTCAATTTCCAGGCATCCCGCCGGCCCTGGAGGTCCCGATGCGCGTCCAGGGAAAGCAACTGAAGGACATCACCGAGCTGCTCCAGAATCGATTCGTTCTCGGCGTCAATTCCAACGACGAGGACCGTGAGTTCGAGTGCCAGCACGACACCGACATCACGATCGGCCTCAATACGCTCAAGGGCCCCCCACGCGGCGCCATCCCGTACTATTCGAGCGCCGGAGAGGTGCCGCGAATCCGCCGATGGCAGGTCTTGAATGAGAGGTCGATTAAGATGGCGCTGTTCTTTGACTCGGCTCCGGCCGGAAAAGTGACCGTCCGGATGCTGATCCGGGGGGGATGAATGGCACAGGAATATCAGACCGAACGGGACTTCGCGGAGCTGATGGCTCAGCCGGTTGGAAGCCCTGGACTCGAACGGTTCTACGGCGTCTCTGCCTCGCCATCCCCGGCGGCCACGGCTCAGCCGCAAGCAGCGGCGCCATCCGCGCCAACCGAGCAGCCCAGCGCGCAGACGACCACGCCGGCTCCGAGCCTGGCTCCGGCTCAGGTCCAGAGGGAAACAGCCGCCCCGGCGGCTCCATCTCCGGCCTTTTCGCTGCGCGGCTATGCCGCCAGAGAGACGCCGTATTCCGGACTCTTCGCGCCAGTCTCTCAGGGCCTCCAGCGCGGCTTCTCCGGGATAGCCCAGGAGGCCGGACGCTTCAGTGCCGCCGCCGGCCAAAGGCGGTCCTTCGAGGGCATCGGCGGAACAGGGCTTCTCGAGCGCGCCTTCAGCCGCGAAGCGGCTCCGAGGGACGTTTCAGACGCGCAGAGCCTCATCCGCGCGCAGTACTCGGGCCCGCGGGCGCTCGATCCAGGCGCCCTCGCGATAGCACGCGGAGAAGCCGAGGAGCTCGGCGTCCGCGGAAGGTCTTTTCTGACCGGGACCGGAGCCGAAGACCTCCTCCGCACGAGATCGCCTGGATTGACACCGGGCGAGTACCGTACCGAGGCCCGGGAGATCCTCCAGGATCCTTTGTATCGCCAAGCCGCCGCCGGATTCCAAGCGGACATAGGCCGGCTCCAGGCCGAGATCGTGGGCGCCGAGAAGGCCGCCGGCGGCCTTGCCAGCGCGCGCGAAGCCGAAGAGGCTGACATAGCCGCGCAGTCCCGTCAGTTCGCAGAGGCGAGGCAGAGAGAGGCGCTTACTGGCATTCAGGGCCGCCTTAGCGAGGAAGAGGAGTACGATGACGCGCTTCGAAACCTACTGGAGACCTTCCGGGCATCCGGCAAGCTGGCCGACTTGGTGGCGTTGCCAGGCGAAGAGGGCGAGACGGTGGCCGCCGATCCACGGATCCAGAGCATTAAGGCTGCCAGAGACAAACGTGCGGAACTCGAAGCCCAGTTTGCCGATATAGCCGAGATCCCATTCCTAGAGCCACAGGTTACGAGCCGCGGGAAGGCCGCAATCGGCTTTCCGAAGGAGTGGTTCGACGCCAATAAGGGGAACTACACCACCGCCGACATGGACCTGCTTCGAAAACGAGCGATGGAACGAAACGCAGCCTTTGAGGCCGCCGGCTTCTCGCCTGGCGTCAACCGGGCTAGAATCGGAGGTAAAGGCGTCCTGAAAGAGGACTTCGGGGAACATGCCGTTTACGACCCCCTCTACTACGGAGGCGGCATAGGACGACTTGAGCCAGGTGACCTCCGGCCCTATGTTGGGATCAGCGAGGGCACAGGGATCTCGCGCGAGACCGTCGCCACGCCGGAGCAGCGCCAGGCCTATAACCGGGCATCGGAGATCCTTGGTCTTGCCGACACGATCGCCGAAGCGGATCCGCGAGAGCGGCCGAAGATCGTCGGCGAAATAGATCTCTACCTGGCCGAGATCGAGCGGCAGATCCAGGAACGCACGGCGGCGCTGGGAACCGCCAGGGACGAGGATCTTCAGGGCATCAAGAAGGCTAGAAAGAAGTTCGAGAAGGCCAAGAAGGCCGGGCACTGGAAGAAGGTGGCCCAGATCACGGCCGATGTGCTCACGCTTGGACTGCCCGAGCTGGCGCCCAAACAGAGTTCAAGGGCCGAGGGGACTTCCGGACGGATAGCGGCCGACATTTTCTGAGGTGATTCATGGCAGAAGGAGGCGGCGGATTTGCAAACCTAGGCGGCGGGATCGGAGCCGGAATAGGACTGCTCATGGCCGGAGGAGGCGGCACGAAGTACCTCCGCGAGGCAGTCAACATCTGGCGGAAGCTGGAAGAGTCCAACTTCGATATGTCGGCGCTCTCGGCTCCGGAAAGAGAGATCTTAGCCCAGGCGTTCCCGGAGCAATATCAGGCCGTCATCGTTGGGCAGCCGGAGATGCTTCAGGTCGCGCCGGGTGGCCGCGAGGCGGAATTGCGCGGGTTGTCCCGTTTCGAGCGAATCGCCGAAGAGGGTCTCCCGCTCGCCGATCGGCTCGCTACCGAAGACGTTCAAGGCGCGCTCGGCCGCGAGTATCGTTCCGCGCAGGAGGACGTTCTCAGAGACCTGGCATCCCGTGGCCGATTGTCCATCGGCGATGAGATCTCGGCTCGCCTGGGCGCCAATCAGGGCGCGCAGGACTTGGCCGCGCGAATGGCGCGCGACACGTCGGCCATGCGGATCGCAAACCGCGTCACAGGAGCAGAGGCCGCCTCTGGGCTTGGCAGCAGAATCCGCGGAGCCGACATAGACGTTGCGGCCAAAAATGCGGCCGCGATGAATCGCTTCAATGAGCTTGCCTCTCAACTCAAGACCGGCGCGGCGCAGTATGGAGCGGGGGCCCGGGAGCGCGCTCAGGGCTACAACATCGGCACCCGCCAGAGAGTCGGAGAAGCCAACGCGATCGCGCGGTACGAGACCGCGTTGGAGAATCTGAATCGGAAGAACGAACTCTTGAACACCGGCTTCAATCAGCGGCTCGCGAAGACGCGCGGGCTAACCGACGCATTGAGCCAACGGGCCGGCCTGGAAGAGAGAAAGCGCGCGGAGAAAATTGCCATCGCATCATCACTTGGCCGAGGCATCGGCGGAATCGGGGACTCCGCGTCAAGTTTCGGCGGATTCGGACTCGGAGGATGACATGCCAGATGTAATTGACCCCGAAGAGATCGAACGGCTGAAGGAGCTCCTCCGCGTTGGCCCGCCGGCGCCCGGAATACCCGGCGAGCGGCCGCCATTGCCGCCATTTCCAGGCATAATTCCATCGCGGCCGAGAGTCTTGCCGATGCCGTTTCGGGACGTGCCGCCGCCGCCAGGCGTCCCGGGCGAGCAAACGCCACTACCTCCGGAGCGGCTCTTGAACCTCATGAATTCGCGGCCGAGAGTCTTGCCGATGCCGTTTCGGGACGTGCCGCCGCCGCCAGGCGTCCCGGGCGAGCGGCCGCCATTGCCGCCATTTCCAGGCATAATTCCATCGCGGCCGAGGCCAAGCATCCTCCCGATGCCGTTTCGGGACGTGCCGCCGCCGATGCCCCCGGCAGCGGGCCCAAGGTTTCCATCCGGCCCATCGCCAGAGACCATACAGGCCCGGCAGGATGTCGGATACGGAGGATCCACGCCATCCGCAGAGGTGACGGCGGCACGCGCCGAGCTGGCTCCAAATATGCCGCCCATGCCGTGGAGCCCGGAATCCGGGATCCCGGCCCCACTATCCGCAATCCCGGACTCGCCAGAGCAACGGGACCTCGATGTTGATGAAGCCTCTAACGAAGATCAGAGACGGCGCGATCGCATACGAAAGCTGGAAGGCTTCCGTGCTCTGGCTCAAGCAGGCGAAGACGTTGGCAGCGGGATCGTCAACGCGGCCTGGATGCGTGCCGGCGCGGCTCCCCCGCTTCGCCCGCGTGTCTCTCAGTTGGAAGAGGACATCAAGCTCGAGAGAGATCGTGTGCCTAAAACATTCGTGAAGGCCATACGCGCGAAAGGCTACGAATTGCCGGACGACGTGACCTTCACGCAACTGCAGCAGATGATGCCGATGCTGCGATCCGGAGCCGAAGACAGGAACTTCGCTCTTCGATCCGGAATAGCCGAGCGAAATCTCGCGCTGCGAGAACGAGAAGTCGACCTCGCCGAGCAGGGCCTCGAGGGCCGGGAGGGACGCGAAGAACGCCTAGTTGGCGCCGCCAGGGCGAAGATAGGCGATGACTTCGATCGACTGGTCAAGAAGGACCGGGAGATGATCAACGCGGCTCGCGCGGCCGTGAACGCGTCCAACATCAACGCGATGGGCCAGTTTGCCGCCAGCATCAAGGCCGCCAGAGCGTCCGGAGAGGTCGGCGCACTCAACGACGCCGACAAGGCGCCATTCGAACACCGGCAGGCGCTCGTCGACCGCATCGCCGACTTCTATCAACGTTGGGTGCATGGCGAGCAAACGCCGGAACTGAAGAAGCAGATTCAAGACCTCATGCAAAGCTACATCGACTCGGCCGAGGAGGCCATTCGACTGGCCGGCCAGAGGGTGGCCACTCGCCATGCCGGGCGATTCGGACTCACTGAAGATGAGATCATGTCGAAGGTCCTCGGCATCCAAGCCGCGCAGCCGGCCGCCGGGGCTGGGCCATCCGAGTCTGCCGCTTCAGGCAGGCCCGACTATGCTCCGCCCCCGGGCTGGATTTGGGTACGCAACAAAGATGGGGAGTGGGGGAAGATCAGAGAAACCGACTGGGGACCTGAGGCCGAGAGGGACGGCTACAGGAGAGACTGATGCCGATTGAATTCATCCCAGAGAAGAAGCCTCGGGCCGCCGGGATTCAGTTCATCCCGGAGAAAAAGACGATTCCCAGCGATCGCGCTCCTGCGGTCGGATCCCCGACGGTTCTGCCCGGCAAGCCAGGGTCGTCTCCGGAAAATCCCCTACAGGAAAGCGGACTCACGGCCAACGAGCGGGGCCTCTTCAAATTCTACGAGCAAGCCACCCCAGAGGAACGCCTTGCATGGCTCCGGGCTCCGCCTGGAATGTCGCTGCCGGCCGGCTCCAAGACGCCGTTTGAGAAAGTGACGGGCATCATCGGCCCGGTCCCGTTTCAGAAGACCAGGCAATACGATGCCGAGATAAACTCACGCGGAGAATTCGCCGTGCGCCCGAAGGGGTCCGGCGAGCCATGGCGCGTTATCGATCCGGCGCCGAGTCTGGGCAGGCTGAATCCATTTGGCGCGGAGTTCTGGCGAGATGTCACTGATATCACCCCGGAAATTCTGAGCGCCATGCTGACGCGTAAGGTGCCGACAAGCCCACAAGGCTATGCGGCTCAGGGCGCCGGGATGTCGGCCTTCGATGCCGCGCTTCCGCGCCTCGCCCAACGGACGATGGGCTCCGGCGGCATCATCCAGGAGGGCGGAGGGCCCACGATCGGCCGGGACGTGGGGGCTGTCGGAGCGCGTGGCGCGACGGGCGCTGTCGTTGGCGGTGCGTTCGGACTTCTCGGGAAGGCTTATCGCGGGGCCTCGGAGGCTCTTGGCAGAACGGCCGGGCGGGCAGCCGAGCCGAATCCGCTTAAGTGGCCGTATCTGGTCGAGGAGCAGATACGGCGCGGGACGAAATCGAGGCTGGAGCGCATCAGCGGACGAGCGGCCCAGGAGGCGGCCCAGGAAGCCGAGGTTCAAGCGGCCAGAGCGGCGAAGCAAACCGAGCGCGAGCAGCTTATCAAGAAACTCTTCGAAGAGGATGCCGCCGAGCGCGCCGCCAGGGAGGCCGCCAGGGCGGCCGGAAAAATGCGGTCCACCGAAGAGGCGGCGACCTTGCAGGGACAGACCGTACAAGCCGCCGAGTTCGGGAAGGAAGCATCCAGGATCCGCGCAGATATCAAGGAGCACGGACGCGCCATCCGTGAATTGAGGCGCCAGGCGGCCGAAACAGAGGACGATGCTGCCAAGGCTGCCATCAGAGATCAGATCGTGAATCGCCAACGAACCATCGATCAGCTCGCCCGCGAGGCGGATGCCATGAGCGAGAAGGGCCTAGAGACGCGATCTCGCGCCGGGCTCTACCGCCTCTCTCAGAAGCAGAGAGCAGCCAAAGAGGCTGAGACCGGAGTCCCGGCTGGAAAGGCGCCAACGCCGGAGCCATCGCCGGCCGCCCCATTCGTCTCAAGGGCGATCCCAATGGCCGCAAAGACGGCCGAAAGGGCCGCCGAGGGCGTCGCGGAACCGGGCCTTCTTGGCAAGGCGTTTCGCGGCACGGGCGACATCTTCAAGGAACAGGGAGAACTCGGCGCATCGGCGGCGAAGCGGGTGCACGAGATCAGCCAGGAGGCCGCGCAGCAGGCTTCGAGGGCACGCCAACTCGCCGCAAAAAAAGTTATCACATGGCGCGAGTCTGACGAAATCGTCCAGAACATCTGGGGCAAACGTCACGGCGCCGCTTCGCAGGCTTGGGCCGACTACTTCGAACGCGCCGTCCAACTTGGCCGCGAAGCCGGAGAATCGCTCGAACAGTCGGTGCAGAGCGCCATCCGTAAGACCGAGCTCGCACGCTTGCAGGAGGTGCGCCGCGAATTCGGCACGACTCCGATCGAGATTCCGAACGCGATTCAAGAAGCCATGAAGGTCAAGCCGGAGGAGCCCGTCGAGGAGGTGATCGAACGTGCGGTCAAGAGCGCCGGAGAGAAGGCGCAGAAGGCATCTCTGCGGACCTTCATCGACATCGCGCCAGGAATCGCGTGGCGGGTGAGCGGCGGGGCGTTGACGCGGGGCATGGCTATTGCCAGCGATCTCATCGAGAATCCGCCGAAGTGGATGCTGGTCTATAACCGCGCCCCTCCACGTGTGCGGCAGATCCTCGCGCCGGTAACTTCGTTGCTTCAGGCGGGAAAAACCGAGGACGCTCGCCGAGTTCTATCGAATTTGATTCAGATTGAGGGGGTTCGCTCGTATTTAGAAAGTGGCGCCACAGGCGAGGAGCGGAACATCCATCGAAGTCCACAAACAGCGTCAGAACGAAGATGATCCAGAGGCAGGTCGATTGCCAGGAGTCGTCGAATTCCCGATTGTTCTGAGCCCAGATTTCCAGGATCCGCCTGAAGTGCCTTTTGGATTCTTTGAAATGCCATTGCCACAGCGGCATCCCGTAAGCCAGTCGAAACAGCTTCGCGCGCTTCTGGCGCGGTGAGAGGTCATCCGGCGGCTCACTCATTCTTTTGTCTCGCGAGGTTGTCCCAGATCATCATGGCAAAGGCCCCCATGGCGAGTGCGTAGTGGCTACTGCCCCGATTATTATCGAGAGAAACCGCAAAACGCAGTTCATCGAGCATATGCGAAGCCCGCATCGCCAATAAGGTAGCACTGATGGTGGGCCATTTGGCGCCTATCTCCTGCGCGATGAGATGCTCAGCGAGGGCAGCCCCGAAGTCCGCGCAAGCCTTTTTTATCTGCTCGTTGTCATTCATGCTTTTTACTCGCGATGCCGATCCAGATCATCATGGCAAGGGCAGCAACATCGAGGGCCTCATAGGCGCCGTACGTTTTATCATCGGCAAGTTCAAAGCGCAGGAACTCGACCTTCTGCGAAGCCCGCATCGCCAAGAAGGTGGCGCTGATGGTGGACCATTGTTGGATGCCTATCTCCTGCGCGATGAGATGCTCAGCGAGTGCGGAGCCGAAGGTGGCGCAAAACTTTTTTATCTGCTCGTTGTCACTCATGGCTGGGGCGGGATCACGATGAGAACGCCCGTCCCTAGCGGGACCTCGATGACGCGCAGGTTGATCGGCTTCGCAAGGACAACGGCCGTGGTCAGCGGGCGCAGCTCGACGAGTAGAGGATCGCTCCAGAGCCCATTGATTCCGCTCGCGTGAATGCCGCGAATCCAGACGCGATACTCGCCGACGGCCAGCCCGTTGAAGAGGGCGACGGCGAGAGTCCGATCCACCTTCGGCGCAGTCACCTTGATCGACTTCAGCGCCGCGCCTCCGGTCGTGACATCGGCCGTGCGGAGCGATACCGCGACCTCGTACTGCGATGCCACCGCGGCGGCGCCCGTGGTGTCGGTGATGACCGGATCCCAGACTAGCTCCGCCGTCCCGGGCACAAACGGAGCCCCGGCACCAAGGAACAAACACGACAGGACGACGATGGGAAACTTCATGGGTCATTTCCTTTCTGGGCTTTCGCCCACTGGTTTTCCTGAAGTATGGCCAACCTGGCAGGCGTCGATGAACCTCTGCGCCGCCTCCATGGCCGACACGATCTCGACCTCAGCACTCACGGCGACGGCCTCTTTATCATGGGGTTCTGCTCGTCAAAGACGGCTCTCTTCAGCTCGAGGATTTGTGCCTGGATGTCCCGAGTGCACTGGGCCAGGGTTTTCCCCCAAATGAAGCTCACGGGGGGAATCCGTACCTTTTTCGACAACGCGAAAGACGGCACGGTAATCCTCGCGAAATCGATGATCAGCCGATCGAACCGCTGTTGCAGTTCGAGCGCGGCCATCAGCTTGTCCCGGTTCTCACTCATGCTTGCCTCCCGGCCCGTTGTCGCCTCTTCGCCATCCTCTTGTCGGCGCACTCGACGCAGAGGGGCACTTCCATCACCCATTCCGGCTTCCAACATGGGAACCCGCAGTCGTAGCAGTGGCAGACATCGCTGATAATCCTGCGCCCGTGGCGCCTCCTGGTATTCATGCACCCTCCTTCGGCTCTGGTTTTCTGGCAAAGAAGCTAACTATCAAGGGTCTGATTTTCTCGCCGCAATCGTCGCACAGGCCCAGCCTCAACGCATCGCCCAGGATCCCTGTGATATCTTGCTCCGGCGATGCGAGCAATCGGGGAGAATGCCGAGCGTACCTGTTAAATTCGATCATGTAGAATGTCGGATAATCGCCCTTGCAGAGTTCCGTTTTGCACCACACGCATTTTCCCAGCTCGCGGATCTCGGCTTGATTCATCGTGACGCCTCCTAATTTCCACTCACGACGGTATCGGACGACGGATCGTCGGCATCGACCCAACTTTTCATCTCTTCGCACACGGTCAGAGGCGCGGTCCAATGCCAGTAACCGCGAATAGCCTCCACCCAGAGACGAACCGTGGATATGTACATCCGGCGCCGCTGGGTCTTCCGCGCCAGCAGCCATAAACATCTTTCGCTCCGAACGGTTCCTCTCATCTCGCCGCCTCTCCATTCCCTACGACAACATCGGACGCCGGATCGGCGGAATCCTCAACGCGCATGGACAGAATTCGCACCGGACGTTTCGACGGTTCCAGGGACCGCCACAGAATCGGTATCTGTGGATCACGATCAGTATGCACGAACCATTCCCCGTGGAGTACTTCCCGGAAATCAACCTCCTCGAAAACCCAGCGTTTCATATCGCCGCATTCCGAGCGAATTCAGCAATCAATTTCGCTCGGCCCTTGTCTGTCAAAAGCCAAGTCATTGAATTGTTCACGGGCTTTGCTTCCACCAATCCACGACGTTCCAGTTTCATGAGAGCTTCCCGTGCAAGCCGCGGAGAAATCCCGTGTCGCTCGAGCAGATCTTGGACGTCTGAGGGTGTGAGCAGTGAGCGGAGGAGTTGCGATTGGGTCAGCATTTTCTCGTACTTCCTCGAACATGCGAACAGTTCCGCCTTCCCGGATTCAGTTATGCTCCACGACTTGGACTTCCGGAATTTATCGTCAACAAAGGTGAAAGAGACCAGTCCGCGCGTCTGTAGCCTCCGCAGCCTCGCGCGCATGATGCTCCGGTCTCCCTCGGTGGCACTTGGTTTCCCCATCAGCTCCTCACAGAGATCCCAGACGGTTTTGGGATTATCTGCGAGCCAAAAGAGAAGCCTCCTCTGCGTCCGCTCGAGGTGCCTCACAGAACACCCCTCTCTAGTTTTTCCTTCAGTTCCTCGGCGGAATGGACCAGCCAGTAGATGCCGTGACAGGACTCGATTTCGAGCTGGATCTTCCTCTGGCCCTCGGTCTGCTTCTCACCGGGCCGCTTGACCTCGATGCCCACGAACCTCCCGGGTGAAATGCCTGGGCAGGGCCAGCCCATTAACATCGTGATATCCGGCCAGTCCTTCCGCACCTTCGACTTCCGCGGCTTGCCGTCCTTGCCGAATGACCGGCTGGCGTCGGTGATGGAGTAGACGAGGGCGCAGGGAGACGTGTCCAGGACGGTGCAGCATTCCTCCTGGATCTGCGCCTCGGTCTTACGCTTGTCGATCAGTTTCTTGAGCGGGCTTTTCGCCGGATCCTTCGGATGGCCCCTCCAGCACCTGATGGAGCAAAACATGAGCCCGCCTCGGTCGAGCAAGGCCCATGGATAGGGCTTGCCGTCCCGGAAAGAGGCTCGATTCGGATCGGGCACGCTGACATCGCGCGCGCAAACCGCGCAGGCTTTTCCGCGCAGCTTGGACGTGGAAGAGGTCACGGCCGGAAAGTCCGATCCGAATCGCCGGCGGATGATAGTTGTCTCGCTCCTGTCCCAATCGGACTGTTTCATTGCGCACCGCCTTCCTGTTGTGTCGGCCCTGGCTTAGCCTCCGTCTGAGCGATCGGATCTTGCGTGGAGATGGGCTCTATCTTGATCGGCTCGGATGGCGGCGGATCCGCGGGGGCTGGCTCGGAGTTCAAGGCCGCCTTGGCCTCTTCCCATGGGATGCCCTTTCCGTCCCGAAGCTCCTCGATGCCATTATTGAGCGCCTCGATCGCCTCTGTCTCGGCGATCCTGGTCCTGTTGTGGCGACCGATGTCCAATGGAGCCACGGCCTGGAGCCGCTCCATGCAAGAACCGACCAGCTTCTCAAGTTCCTTGAAGTCCTCCAGCATGAACGACAGAAGGCGCGCGACGGAATGCGGATCCTTCACGAGCCACTTCTCTATCGTGGCCGCTCCGGGCGCGTGCTCCTGGCCATCTCTGACCAGAGCGAAAACTCCTGGTTGATGCAGATACATTAGGCAAACACCTCCGGCAGCTTGATCTGATGCCAGCCGGCTGGGACAACAAACCCCTCCGAAGCGGTCGCGACCAGCAGCGCATCCAGCTCGCCGCCGACCCGCAGAAGAGCGCCGAGCAGCGCCTCGATGTTGGTCGTATCGAGCGGGTCGGCCTCGACAAGCAGGACTTTTCGGCCCTGGCTCCTGCGCGTGATGGCGACGGACAACGCCGCCGCGAACAAGACCGCCTCTCCGCTCGAAAGGCTGCCGAGCGGCACCTTCTTGTTTTCCGCGACCCAGCCCATCTCAAAGATGGGCACGCCGCGGGCGTTCTCGAGCGTCAGATACGGACTCTCCTCGCGGCCGGCACGCTTCAGGATGTCCGCGAGGTCGACCAGCAATCCTTCCGTGGATGAGCCGATCTGCGTCTCTCGTACAGCGGCGATGGCTTTCTCGGCCGCTTTCCACGCCTCCTCGACATCCCGCAGATTCTCGGCTTGAGACTCCAGCTCGGCATGGCGTGCTACCGCCTGCGCGGCCGCATGCAGCGTCTCATATTCGCCCCTCAAGCTCGCGGCCCTGGCCTCCAGCGTGGCGATGTCGTAGTCAGGAGCCGGCGTCTCATCGACCGCCTTCTTAGCTTCTTCGCAGCCCCTTTTCGCCTCGCCAACCGCCGCGTCAGCGGAGATGTGCCGCATGGCCGCTTTCGCATGCGCGTCCTCTTGCTTCTCCCATTTATTGCGCGTCTCCTGGTACGCCTTGAACTCGGCCATGTAGGCATCCTCCACAGCGCGATGTTCGTCCCCGGCCTTCTTGGCATTTTCGGAGATCTTCTCCTTGAGCCCCTTGATCTGCTCGAGCGAGCCATTCTCATCGCAAAAGTCACTGTAGAGGGCTTCCGCATCCGCGCAATCCCTCTCGTACTTCAGAAAAACCCCCTCTCTGGCTTCAAGCCCCATCTTCCAGCCGGCAGACACCTCGGCCACGGCGGCCCGCAGGGCCGGGACATTGGAATGTGCGTGATCCGGGACGAGCGCCATCTCCTTGACCAGGATGGAGATCGGGACCTTCGAGTGCTCTTCTAAGCTCGCGCGGCTTCGAGCGAATCCTTTCGCGGCATTGTCCCTGTCGGAAACCAGATTCGCCGCTTCCTCCTCCAGCTTCTGGATCCTCCGATATTCGACATCCAATTCCTTGATCTTCTTTTCGTGCTCTTTGGGGTCCGGCCGCTCGGGCTCCATCGGCTTGTATCCCGGCTGTCGGATTTGCGCGAGGTCCTGCTTCGCCTCCTCCCGGGCACGAGTAGCGGAATCGAGGCGATCGATCGCGGCCTGAAGCGCCGCTCGGCGCTCCTGATGGAGCGCAATGACTAGCCTCGCATCGGCCAGAAGCTCCTCGACGGACTCGATGCCGAGCTTCACATTCTCGGCCTCTACGCCGGCGCCATCTTTGCCGCGTATCTTCGTTGCGGCCTCATCGGCTGCGGCCTCGGCATCCTGAGCGCGTTTACGCGCGATCAGCTTGCCTTGCTTCGCCGCCTCCATGAGCGCGGAGCAGGCTTCCGAGAGGCTCTTCCCGCGGGCACCGGCCAAGGTGGCTTCGATGACCTCGCGGAGGCCCCGGGGCGCCGTCCACGCAGCCGCGAGAACGCCGGCGTCTCCGAGGTCCTGGGGCTGACGCAGCGATGCCGCGGTGGCCGCCTGGCCGGCGATCTCCTTGGCGTAATGCGCCTCTATCGTGGCGATGAGGTTCGGCCCAGCCTCGCCGCCGCCAACCAGGGCTAGAACAAACTCGCGCCGCTTCTCGGGAGAACGAGAAAGAAACTCCCGCACGTCGAGGACAACCTCGGACGATTCCCATGCAGAGAGGTCCGAGCAGTCGATCGTCTCGGACAGCTTGCCCTTTCGGTCTTGAGTGATGCCGCGAAAGATCTTCGCGCCGGCGGAATCGCTCAGTTCGACCCCGGCCAGGCCGCCGTTGAGGACTGGCAGATAGCCGGCGACCACTTCGAGCTTCTTGCCGCTCGGCACTCTGCCCGAGAGCGCATAGACGATGCCCTCTAGACATGCCGACTTGCCGGCGCCGTTGGGGCCGCGGAGGAGGGTGGGGCCCTCTATCGAGTACTGGCGGTCGAGGCCTTTGAAGCCGAGGAGGCTGACAATGCGAATCGGATTCATGCCGCGCCTCCTTTCTCGGCGAGACGAAGCGCGTTTTCAGCCTCGAAGCAAAGCGTGGAGATCTTCTGGAGGTCCATCTGCGCCGACGGCTTCTTGACGCCGGCGAACTTGACGACCTCCGCCCTCTGCCCATCGGTGAGATGCGCCTCAAGCATGAGCCACTTGCCCCAGAGCTTCGATCGTTGCGCGCGGTCATCTGCCTGAGCCGGCGCCGGAGCCTCCACGGCAGGAGTTTCAAGCTGCAGCTCGCCCGGCTTCTCAGCCGGGGCGGGATCGAGCCGATGATCGTCCCGATGTCCGCCCACCCGCTGCGGAGCCTCCGCGGCAATCGGGATCTTGATCGCCTCCGGCGTCCCATTGGCCATCACCTCGTCCTGGATCGGCTCTGAGAATGCCGCCTCGGCGGTGACGGTGCCTTCTTTTATCGCCGTCGCGATCCCGCGCAGAGTCACGATGGAATCGCCATCGATCTCGGTGGCGGCCTTGAGTCCTAGCGTCGCCAGGATCTTCGATTCCGGGATGCCTTTCTTCGCGAAAAAGCCAACGGCCTTTCTGTAGTCGGCCTGCAGCTCGGTCGGCTTGCCGGCGAGGACATCCAGCGCGGCCAGATAGGCCGGCTCCCAGAGCGGCCTCGGGATGCCGGCTAAGATGGCGTTTCTCCGCGCAATCGCGCACGCGGCGTTACAGGTCACACCGATCATGTCGTCGTTGTAGCGTTCGCCGGACTGATTCGTGATTCGTCGCTTCGACTCGCCCAGCGTCGATCCGTTCGCCTCTAAGTCGAGAAACACCGCCTCGGCGGTCACGTACGCTTCACCGATATCTGTGATCCGCGCTGCCACTCGGAAATTTCTCCACTGGCTCACGAGGATTTCGGCGAACCGGATGGTTGCCCCTGTGATTTTCTTTCCTGCGCGCGGCACGCAGTAGTGACAAGCTGCCGCGATGTCCTTCGTGCTCGTCACCATGGCGGTGACGCCCTTAATGGCCCTCGCGAGGTCTCGCGGAAACCGCTGGGCCGTCGATATCTGGATGTCCACTTCGGCCCGCGTGACGGCCTCCAGGGCCGTGGTGGTAACGAACACCTCTTGCGTTCCTTCTTCTTCGAATGCGTCGCTCATAATTTCCTTTCCCGCCCGGACACCGCCGGGCAACCCTTTCCGTAGAACTCACACCATTTGGCCGAGCATCGCCACGAACTGCTCGGCGCCGGCAAATAGACTTCGGCTTCAATTCCTTTTTTGGCCGCCGCAATCGCCTTGCCGGCGGCCACATAATCCTCTATTTCGCGGGTGGTATAGAGTCGCTCGTGACGCCATCCGGCCTTTGTCCGCGACAGTGAATCAATCCACAACTCGGCCGGCCATTTCTCCTCGGCGACACGGAAGAGCCATCCATACATCGTCAGTTGCCGCGTTCGATCGGCCCTCTCTTGCGTCCACGGTTGCCCGGTCTTGGTGTCTCCGATGCCGTTCGGCGTCATCACATCGGGCGTGCCTGCCACCTCAAACGTAGTCGTTTCCGAGGGGCTGAGGTCCATAGTAAAAAGGCCTACAATCTGTTTCTCCACGGCATTGATCTTGTCGTAGAGTGGTGAGACTTCGGTTCCGTAGCAGCTTGCCGCGGCCGCTGTTTCATCCTTTCCGTTCGCGATCTGGATCTTCGGCGCCTCCACCTCGCATTCAGATCGCTCGGCTTCATAGGCCGCTACGCCCGCATCCACGATTTGGCCGAGGCGCAGGCCGATTCCGGTGTCGTGCTTAACTTGAAGGTCGGCCTTTTGCGCGCCGGCGATTCCGGTGCCGATCATCTGCGCCACGGTGGATCGGCGGTGCTTCAGCTCTTTTTTGAGGAGCCAGCGAAGCCCACATTCGAGGTAGGTCTCCAGGTCTGAGTGGGTGATTCTGAAGACGCCTGGAAGTTGAGGTCTGTAGTTTGGTTGTGGCATTTTGGTCACACTTTTTCCGGGCCAAGTTGATTTTGTTGCGATTTTGACACACGGCTGGGAAGGCCGCTGTCTGCCTCGCCATGCCCCGCGGACCGGTTTAAGGTCCCTGGAGTCGATCCGGGGGCCGAAATAGGCGTGGCGGCCCCGCGGAGCGAGTTTTTAAGGCCTTTGATTCCGTCATGCCAAGCTAACTCTGAAATCGGCCTAGGTTCGTTCTCTTTTCGTTTTCGAGCGATTTCGGCCTTTCGGCGTTGCTCGGCTTCGAGGTTGATTGAAGGGGTCGCTGATCCGATCCGGGGCGCGTCCTGAGCTTTGTTGAGCCAAGTGTTTAGGAATCGCGCTCGATCACGCTTTCGCCGGCTCGGATTCGCGACTTCCCAGGCGTGCGCCTTGGCGATCTCGTCGAGGAGAACGATTCCGGGAAACGCGGTTCGCCAGGATGGCAGCAGATCGGGAAATCTGCGGCAGAGTTTCGGATCGGCGGCGTAAAGCGAAAGGTTTTTAAGTTCCTCTGGAACAGAAACCGGAGGCTCCGGAGGGATCGGCTCCGAAGCGATCTTCGCATCGCTCGGAGCATCATCATCATCTTCTCTTCTCTCATCTTCTCTTCTCTTCTCTGTCGAAAAGTTAGGGTCGTCAAACTCTTGTAAGATCTTATCAACTAAGGTGTTTACCATGAAACCCGGAGATGTGCTGCGGAAGTGTTGCCGAAGGGTTGCCCATGCGTTGCGAAGGTGTTGCGGCTGCACTGCGAAGGTGTTGCTGAGGTACTGCTCGAGGGTTGCTGAGGGGTTGCTCAACCTAGGGTCGCCCGGGATTTCTCGGTGAATCCAGCAGGCCGCGATCATGTTGATGTAGATCCCTTGGGCGGAGAGGGTCATCGCTCTGACGCCCGGATCGGAGATCCATTTTGCCGCGTAGAACGGCATCCAGGGCCTCGATGCGCTCTCTGGTCCGTTCAAGATCTTCTTGGCCACCAGCCACTCTCCTCCCTTGGGCAAGAAAAAACCCCCGGGCGGTGTGATTCCGCAGCGTTTGGATGGGGCGGGACGCCCGGGGGCCGTGTTCGATGTGTTCATATTCGCTTTGGACCTCACACAATCCAAATCCTATCGGTTTTGGCGATGGGTTTCAACTTAAAAGCGGGCTCGGGACGATGCGACCGCACAAGCGGCCGATCTTCTCCCATCCCGAGCCCTGGGTAGAAAAATGGGCAACGTTACTGCGTCGCGAAGAAGAGAGTCGCGCCGACAAAGACCCCCCCTATGAATCCCAAGAGAATCGCGCACCCGATCCAGCCATCGCGCCAGACATCTTCCGCGGTGCGCCCCTGTCCACCCTGAAGCCCTTCATGCCGGGCCCTCTCGTGTTCCGAGTCCATCATGCACCACCTTCTCTGTCCCGATTTTTTTCCTTATCGCCCTGAATCGCCGGCAGGCAAAGTCAATGATTTCTTCCGCCTCCCTAAGCCCTTGCGCCGCCACCCAAGCATCGCAACGGATCCACGCGGAATCAGCAGCGAACGATGATCCGGTGGCCGCGTCCTCGACGGCTCGCCGGATGCGCTTAGCCTCATCGGCGAGGAACTCGAGCGCCTCCGAGGCGTCGAGCGCGAGTATTAGATCGGTTGCCATCTCAGATTCTCCTAAAGCGCCGCCGGCCGGCGAGGTCAGGATGCACGCGCGAGGCGACCCGGCGGCTGCTTTTCTTCATCTCCTCATTTCTCTCCTCATAGGCTCGTCGCCGGACGAGCCCCGAAGAGCCTCACGATGAAATCATCCTCCCTCCGACGATGCCCGCCAACGATATCAAGCCCTTGGCCCCATGCTTGATCTTTGCTATGCCATCAATAACTTCGCGGCAGAACACGGCGGTCAGATGTCGAGACCACGGTGTGTTGCTGGGATCATACGAGTCGTCACTGTAGCAGGCATCCTGGATCCGGATCCGCATCGCATTCGCCTTCCATCCTAGCTCGTAGAGATCATGGGCGGATTGCAATGCGCGGAGAAGGCGTCCGTTTGGGGGATCTTCCGGCAGGTCCGGCGGCAGATTCGCTGGATCGCTCATGCGTCGTCCCTCCCCCGGCCGTAGCCCTCGCCGTCGTCCAGCTCTTCGCGGAGATGGCGCATGATGCGGGCCTTCTTCTCGCCACGGCCGGAGATCCGACCGAAGGCTATACCGGAGAAGAACGCCATGACAACAAGAAGGAATGCCAGGGTGCTCATAGGTACTCCTTGGGCAAAAAAAGGCCGGGGGGAGGAATCCCCCGGCCTAGAGAAAAGTGGAAAGAAAGAATCGTTCAATTCTTCACCTGGACGTCGTAGATGATCGATCGGATGGTCATCATCGCCGGCGCCGACTGGAGGCTCGTTGTGCTCCACAGATCGACGAGGGTTTTGATGTAGCGGTATTTTCGGATCTCCTCCTCCCGCTTGGCATCTTCGGCCAGGCGCGTTGATGGCGGCGGACTCTTCTTTCGTTTCATGGCGCATCAGCCTCCGGTTCAGCCAGCATGCGGCCAAGCAAGGCTTCGGACTGTGTCTTTTCCAATGCGAGCAGGATGCGACCCAGGTCGGTGAGGCTGTAGGTTGCCTGTCGAATTCTAGCGGCTCCCTCTCCGAGTCCGCCCGCTAGCCCGCGGGCGAGATTCGCGGCAGCGTATCTGACGCGATCGCTCGAATTGCCTTTTTCGGCGCCGGCGATGATGGCCCTGCGCACGTGGTCGATTTCTTCGATGGCGCCGAACAACTTCTCTCCGGCGGCCAGAAGCGCCGCCGCGAGTTGGCCCTTCTGCTCTTCGCTGGATGGTATCTGGACAGCCACCTTCGGCTCCTCGTCCACGATCTGCCAGACCCGAGCCCACTGTAGGGTGAAATCCACCCCATGCTCCGCGCACCAGCGGCGCGCATCTTGTATGGCCTCCTCTTCGCTGTCTCCATAGCCGATCCAGCCGCACGGAAAGGTCCAGTCGCCCGGAACAGAATCTCTGTAGTCTCTGGCGCGAAAAACAGCGAATTCATAGCGCCCTGGGCGCATGCCCTTTTTATCCGCCTGCGCGCGTGTCATCGTGCCGCAGATCATTTGGCGGCCTTATCGATAGCCATTCGTGCCTCGGCATCGGCGTAGCCGATCCAGTACTCGCGACCGGACTCGACGTGCGAACGGAGCGAGTCGGCACGATGCTTTTCCTCAGGGTTCATTCGGTTCCTTTCCGCTCAATCGCGCACGCGATCGCTTCGGCCTCCAAAGCATCAGCCGCCAGAGAAAACTTGCGCCGTGACATCCCATGCGCCGCGAGAGCGCGCAGGCCCGAAGCGGATCGGCGCAGAGTGATGATCCGCGCTTTACGGGCCTCGTCCGCCGTCGGCTCAGGCTCGTCCCAGTATCCGGGCGGGAATAGCCGCGCGACCTCCCGCGTGAGAGCCGCATCTCTGGCGCGCTTCGAGACGCGACCGCTAGGAGACAGGATCGAATGGTCTGTCGACGGGCGGAGCCAAATTTCATTCGCCATGATTTTCCTTTCCGCGCCGTGGGCGCACTAGTGGGTCAGTCAATGCGATAGAACGCGATCCACGTCTCCACGATTTCGCGTGAATAGTCCCACACATTTTCGACGCATTGGCGGACGTACTCGCGTCCCTCGTCTGTGATGGGATTTTGTAGAAAGATCCCGCACATGTGACAATGCTGCGGACAATGGGCTACCCCCCAGCCATTCGCGCGCGGTCCCTTGGGGTAAACGTCGGAGCCGTAGGTGGACTCATCCGCCGGCTCCGGCGGTGCCCCTCCGAGCGCCGTGATATCCCTCCGGAGCATCTCGCCGCAGTTTGCGCAATAAAGGTCTGTCTTGAAAAGATAAGCGTCCATCAGGTCGATCCTTTCTCGTGGTCCGAAGAATCCAGCTGCCTGGCCTCGTCTGCGGCCTGGCGGTCGCGGTATTCGTCGTCCCGCCGCCGCTCTTCCTCCTCCTCCTCTTCGGCTGCTGCCTCTCGGGCCATCGTCTCCTCCTCGGTCTCCGGGTCATCGTGCTCGCTGGCATACTCCTCTCCGGCCGCTATGGCCGCGCCGCTATCGAGCATGGCCGGGCCGCACCAGGAGGCGGCCCAGTCATCGTCGGTCGCGCAGTAGCGGTAGGCCGTGATCCCGTATGCGGTTGCGACCTCAAGGAATACCTTGACCTGTACGGGGGAGATGCCATCCGGCCCCCCACACCGGTCGGCGTATGACGCGATGGCGTCTGCGTCCCTGCCCCAGTCGTCCGGGCAGAAGACCTCAGCGAGGTCGAGGATTCCGTCTCGTACGAGTCCGGCGATGTCGATGTCTGTTCCCATTGTCGATCCTTTCCGCGCCCGAGGGCGCTCTACAGGCCCTTCGCGGCCAGATGATGCGCGATATCTTCGCGCGACATCTTGTCATTGTCATTGAGCTCGACGATCTCTTTCCAGAGGCCGTCACTTATCTCGGGCCATGTGGCGTCAAAAAAGTCGGAGATTTCGCCATGCCCTCGAATAGGCGGAGTCAGCCCGGCTCCCTCCGCCATCGCCCCGATCGCGCAGGAGCAAAGGACGCCGTTCTCTTCCTTGAAATACTCTCCACGACACTGCGGCCTCATAGCCGCTCCGATCAGAAGAGCTTCACTGGGTTTCATTATTCCTTCCTTTCCGCGCCTTGGGCGCCCAGTGGGTCAGTCTACGATTTTCCACGTGACAAAATAACACTCGGTCCCGGCGAGCTCACTCTGGACTGCCTCTCGCATGGCATCGGCAAGAGCCTCCTCGGTCGTGGAGCCCAGCCCCATCCACATCTCGGCCTGTCGGTCGGCCGACAGCCACGAAACGGCATATCGGTGGGAATCCTCGACCGGGAGATTCTGGCGGTTCAGGAAATCACGGGTGACTGTTCGATCGGTCTTCATGTGTTCCTTTCCGCGCCTTGGGCGCTCTGTGGTTGTTGGAAACCCCCGATAACCCCCGGGGGTCTCAAGAAGGGGATCGGGCCCTAGGTCGCCCGCATCGGCATGGCGACCGCGTGCGTCTGCGTCGTCCCATCGGTGACGACGACGTGCAGGGTTCCGCCGGTCCCGAAACCGAGAGAGGCGAGCCGGAGCGGGTGCCCATTCCGCTCG
>Ga0187892_10002219_pt1 | contig 40357 bp, 47 predicted proteins | sample MA1701073metaG_FD_139345 | JGI IMG/M metagenome (GOLD analysis project Ga0187892, IMG submission 139345) | Bio-ooze microbial communities from a basaltic lava cave in the Kipuka Kanohina Cave System on the Island of Hawaii, USA - MA170107-3 metaG ... | reverse complement strand
GCGCGCGCGCAGCGCGATCAGCGCCGGACGGTTCGAGGCCCTGCGCGCGGAGGTCGCGGCCGGCGCGCGCGCGCGCGTGGGTTAGCAACCCCCCGCGCAGCGGCGCGCCCGCGCTCGGAGATCCCCCTCAAGCGGCCCCCCGCAACGGCCGATGCCCTCCCCGGCGAGGAGGGCCATGGCTACGCATTTCGACGGACCGGGCGACCGGGCCGAGCAGATGGGGAGCGCGGCGGCCATCACCGGGCTCGGGGTGTTCCTGGCGGCCGCCGCCTGCGTCGCGCTGACCAGCTGGCTCGGCCTCGGCTTCGGCCTCGGCTGCGCCGCCCTCGCCGCGGCGGGCGGCGCCTGGCTCGGCGCCCGTACCTCGCAGGCGCGCACGCGCGCCGGGCTGCTGAGCCGGCTCCTCATGCGCGTCGCGGAGGGCGAGGTCCGCGCGCTCGAGCCCGCGCTCGCCGCGACGCTCGGGCCGCTCGCCGACCCGGTGCGCCAGGTGATCGCGCGCGGCCACTCGATCCGCGGCGCCGCGAAGCGCCTCCAGGGCTCCCTCGCCGTGCTGCCCGAGGCGATCAACCGCGCCGACTCCGAGGTGTCCGAGAGCCGAGGCGCGATCGAAGAGACGGTCGAGGAGACCGCTTCGCTGCTGGCCCACATCAACGGCTCGATCCGCGGCATCACGGCCGAGGTCGAGAGCCTCGCGAGCTCGTCGGAAGAGGCGTCGTCCTCGATCCTCGAGATGGGCTCCGCCATCGACGAGGTGGCGCGCAACGCCGGCGCCCTCCACGACGCGGCGGGCGCCTCCGCGAGCGCCGTCCATCAGCTCTCGGGCAGCATCCGCCAGGTCGCCGAGAGCGCCGACGCGGTGCAGGGCATGGCCGAGGAGTCGGCCGCCGCGATGGTCGAGATGGACCGCGCGATCCAGGAGGTGACCCAGCACGTGAGCGGCGCCTCCGAGCTGACGCAGCTCGTGAGCGCCGGCGCCGAGGAAGGCTCGCACGCGGTGGCCGACACGATCGAGGGCATCGCGGAGATCCGCCGCCAGACGCTCGAGGCGAAGGCGGTGCTCGAGCGGCTCGCGCAGCGCATCGCCGAGATCGGCGAGATCGTGGACGTGATCGGCGGGATCAACGAAGAGACCAACCTGCTCTCGCTGAACGCCGCGATCATCGCCGCGCAGGCCGGCGAGCAGGGCAAGGCCTTCGCGGTGGTCGCGAACCACGTGAAGACGCTCGCCCAGCGCACGGCCGGGAGCACCAAGGAGATCGAGGCGCTGATCGGCGCCGTGCAGCAGCAGTCGGCCAACGCGGTGAGCGCCATGGGCGCCGGCATCGCGGCGGTGGAAGCCGGGGTCGAGCGCTCGCGCCGCGCGGGCGGCGCGCTCGACGCGATCCGCGAGCGGGCGCGCCAGGCCAGCGTGCGGGTGGCCGAGATCGCCCGTGCGAGCCAGGAGCAGAGCCGCAACTCGAAGCACGTGGCCGAGGCCGCCCAGCGCACCTCGACCATGGTGCAGCAGATCAGCGAGGCGATGAGCGGCCAGTCGCAGGCCAGCCAGGACCTGCTGCGCAACGCCGAATCGTCGCTCGACCTGTGCGGTCAGGTGCAGCGCTCGATCGAGGAGCAGCGCGAGACGACCCGCTACATCACGGCGAGCGTCTCGGCCATCACCGAGATGATCAAGTCGATCCGCGCGAACACGGAGAGCCACGGCGCCGCCAGCGAGTCGGTGCAGGACGCGGTGAACCGCATCCTCGAGGTGGCGCGCAAGAGCGGCAGCTCGGCGCAGGCGCTGGCGCGCCAGCTCGAGTCGCTGCGCGGCGAGACGCTCTCGCTGTCGGAGGCCGCGGGCCTCTCGGAGCAACTGCGAGCGGGCGCCTAGCTCGCCTCTTCCGCCGCGCGCAGCGCGACCACGATGCCCGCGTGCGCGGCGACCTGCTCGCCGAGCGCCGTCGGCAGGATCTCGATGCGCTCCGCCAGGAACGGCCAGACGTGGCGGCGGAAGCGCTCGCGCACCGGCGCGAGGCAGAGCGTCTCGCCGATGGCCGTGGGGATCGTGCCGAGCACGATGCGCTGCGGCGCGACCACGTAGGCCACCGCGACGAGCCCGCGCGCGAGGTAGTCGTTGTACCGCGCGAGCTCCGCGAGCGCGAAGGCGTCGCCCTCGCGCGCCGCGGCCACCACGTGCTCCGGGCGCGCGCGCGCGATCGCGCCTGCGTGCTTCGCCACGCCGCTGCCCTCCGGCGTCAGCCTGGCCAGGCGCCGCGCCCAGGCCGCGCCGCCGGTGTACGCCTCGAGGCAGCCGCGCAGGCCGCAGCTGCACGGCTCGCCGTCCCACTCGACCGGCAGGTGCCCGATCTCCCCCGCCGACGAGGCCACTCCGCGCTGGAGCTGCCCGCCGAGCACCAGCCCGCCGCCCACGCCGGTGGACATGGTCAGGTACACGAGGTCGCTGCAGCCGCGTCCCGCGCCGAAGCGCCACTCCGCGAGCGCGGCGGCGTTCGCGTCGTTCTCGATCGCGACGGGCCGGCCGAGCGCCTCGGCGAGCAGCGGGCGCACCGGCATGCCGTGCCAGCTCGGCAGGTTCGGCGGGTTCAGCACCACGCCCTTCTCGATGTCGAGCGGGCTCGGCATCGAGACGCCCACCCCGGCGACCTGTTCGATGCGCGCGCCGTACCGGGCGAGCAGCGCCCGGCAGTGCTCGACGATCACGCGGAGGTCGGCGCGCGGATCGCCCGACGGCGCGGTCGGCATGCGCTCGCTGGCGTGGATCGCACCCGCCCCGTCCCCGAGCGCCAGCGCGATCTTGGTGCCGCCGATGTCGATGCCGAGGTAGAGCGCGATCGGTTGGCCCTCGCGCGCAACGTACGAGGCCCGCCGCGCGGGCTCAAGTGCGCCCGGCCGCGCATCCGATAGGGAGTCCGGAGCCGGTGCGCTGCGTTGGCACGGGGAGCTGCCGGCCCGGGAGGGGATCACGATGTTCTCGCTGCGGCGCCGCGCGCTGCTCGTGTGCGCATGCTTTGCCGGCTTCGCCGTCCTGGCGTGCGTGAACCCGAGCGACCCCTTCGGCAACGAAGAGGACTTCCGCCACCTGCAGAAGCGCTTCACCCAGTACGTGCGGTGGGGCAAGGTCCACGAGGCTTCCGTGTACGTGGTCGAGGACCAGCGCGCCCGGTTCCTCTCGCTCGCTCCCGAGCTGAGCGACGTCCGCTTCACCGACTACGAGATCACGCGCCTCGAGTACGAGAAGGAGTCCGCGGTCGTGGACGTCGTGCTGCGCGGCTTCCTCCTCACCACCGCGGTGGAGCGCACCGTGCGCCTCGGCCAGAAGTGGGAGAAGGCCGAGGAGGAGGGCTGGCAGGTGCGGCTCGATCTGGCCGAGCTCGAGACCGGCCTGGGTCTTCCGCGGTGACTGCGAGCGAACGCCGGGCCGACGTGCTCGTGGTCGACAGCTTCGCGCTGTTCCGCGAGATCGAGGCGCACTACCTGTCGCGCGTCGCGAACGTGCGCACCGCGGGCAACGCGGCGGCGGCGCTGGCCGCGATCGGCCAGCGGCGCCCGCAGCTCATCGTCACCTCGCTCGACCTGCCCGACCGGCCCGGCGAGGAGCTCGTCCGCGAGCTGCACGAGGGCTCGCGCACGCAGGGGATCCCGATCGTCGTGCTCACGCGGGGCAGCCCGGACGAACATGCCCGCGCGGTCCGCGCCGGCGCGTGGGACGTGCTGACGCGGCCGCTCGCGCACGAGTCGCTCGTGCAGTCGGTGCAGCGCTTCCTCGCCGCGCCCCAGACGCCGCCCGGCCTGCCGCGGGCGCGCATCGCGAGCCCGGTGCGGCTCTGGGACGTGCAGCACTCCGCGACGGGCACGCTGCGCAACCTCTCGCGCGGCGGCTGCTTCGTCGAGTCCGCCGAGTGGCTCCCGCGCGAAGGCCACGAGCTGAACCTCGACTTCGGCCTGCCCGGCTTCACGAAGAGCCTCGCGCTGACCGCGCGCCTGGTCTGGCGCCGCGTGGCGCCGAGCCGGACGCAGTGCGGCGCCGGCTTCCGCTTCCTCGAGCTCGACGGCACGACGTCGCGCGCCCTCGCCCACTTCGTCGAGTCGAACCAGGCTTTCGCATGAGGCGCTGGCTGCCGCTGCTGCTGCTCGCCGCGTGCCTCGCCCCGGCGGGCCCACTCCGCGCCGCGGAGCCGGCTGCGCCCGCCCCCGCCCCCGCTCCGACCGTGACGCTCGACGACATCTGGCTGAAGCGCCTCGCCGACGCAGAGACGCGCCGCGACGACGCGGTGCAGCGGATCATCGCCGGCGAGGCAGCCGTCGGCCGCGCCCGCCACCGCGAGTACCCGCGCGGCGAAGCGCTCGACGCGCTCGAGCGCGACCTCGCGCGGGCGCGCAAGGAGCTCGCCGCCGTGGACGAGGAGCTGCCGGTGCTGCTCGAGGAGGCGCGCCGCGCAGGCGTATCGCGCGCCGTGCTGGATCGCTTCGAGCCGCTGGCCGAGTAGCCGGCCGCCCGTCCCTACTCGTCGCCGAGCAGCTCGCTCTCGTCCGCCCAGTCCGCGCGGTCGTGCGCGCTCTCGGGCCGCACCACCGACAGGATCTCGTCGCCCTGCCGCACCACCGTGACGTGCGTGGTCGAGATGTTGTTGCGATCGCGCACGCGGCGCTCTTCGACCACCACCGGCCCGTCGCTGCCCAGCCGATCGTTCGGGATCGCGATCGAGGTGCGATTGTCGAGCTGGAGGATCGTGGTCGTCTCGGACACGCGGGCGGGAGCCTGCGTCTGCGCCTGCGGCGCGTTCAGCGCGCGCAGGCGCTCGAGCCGGTCGGCGAGCAGGAGATTGCGCTCGTGCGCGGCCGCCCGCGTCTCGGCGGGCGTGTAGCGCGCGTAGCCCGTGAGGTCGCCCGTGCGCACCACCTTCGCGCTCGCGCGGTACTGGGACGGGATCTTCTTGAGGTCGTCGCTGAACGCGACCGAGCCGTCGTCCGCCTCCCAGCGATACATCGAGCCCGCGAAGGCCGCGCCGGCGCTCGCGAGCAGCAGGAGCCCCGTCAGACACAGCACATTCAGCTTGAGCATGAGAATCTCCCCGCTAGAAGCGTGGCCGCAGGGTGACAGAAAGTGTCACTGCGGCGGGGAGTTTCGAGCGACCCCTCGTGCAACGCATCCGCAGCCGACCGGCAGCTCCGCGGTTTGACCCTCGTCCGCCCAGGCTCTATCTTGCGCCGCTCTTTCGTTGCGGGGTGGAGCAGTCTGGTAGCTCGGCGGGCTCATAACCCGCAGGTCGCAGGTTCGAATCCTGCCCCCGCTACCACCGGGGCTATGGGCTCCGAGGCTTCCCTCGGGGCCCATAGCGTTTCAGGCCTCAGCGTCGCCGTGCCCTCGATCCGCCCATCCTTGTAGATGCGCAGCCGGTCCTGGCCGAGCAGCGCGCCGAGCGCCAGGCGGCCGAGGCCGGTGTCGGCGGTGAGCGACGCCCGCAGGTCGCGGAGCCTTGCGCGCACGAGCGGCTCGAGCTCCTTGATCGTTGGGAGCGCCCTCTCCGTCCGCGCGAGTTCGCCGGCGACGCGCTCTCGCTCGCTCCGCAGGTCGCGGAGCTTCGCCTTCACGGCGTCCATGTCGCCAAGCTCGATCGCCAGGTCGAGCGCGCGACCGATCTTCGCGTCGAGGCCGGCGAGCGAGCCCTCGAGCGCGGTCCGGTCCGTGCACGCGAGCCGAGCCTCGAGCTCGTCGAGCGCCACGCGGACCGCGTGCTCGGCGATCTCCTCGTCGAGCGCGTCCTCCACGGCCGCGACCACGGCGCGCTCGAGGTGTCCAGCGGGCACCCGCACGGCGTTGTCGCAGCTCCCGCGGTTGCGCTGCCACGAGCAGCCCCAAGCACGCGCATCGAGCGCGTGGAAGCTCCCGCCACACTCACCGCACGCGAGGAAGCCCGACAGCAGGCGCTTGCGCAATGTTCCGCACCGCGCCGCGCTCCGGAGGATGCGGCCGCCGCTGTCGCGCTCGTGACGTTCGTTGCGGCCGGCCCGTGCGTCCTGCGCGGCCTGCCAGAGCTCGTCGGAGACGATGCGCCAGCGCTCCTCGTGCTGGTGCGTCCACTCGGACTCCGGCCGCTCGATCCGCCGGCGCCGACCGGTGTCGTGATCCTTCACCCACAGCGAGCGGTTCCAAACGCGCTCGCCGCGATAGATCGGGTTTCGGAGGAGCTCGCGGATCGCCGTCGGGGCCCAGCCTTTCCCTCGCGGTGACCGATGCCCCTCGGCGTTGAGCTGGTGCGCGAGCGTGCGCAGGCCGAGGCCCTGGAGCGCATAGCCATCGAAGAGACGACCCACGATCGGCGCGAGCTCGGGATCCACCTCGAGCTCGAAGCCGTCCATAAGCGGGCGCCCATGCGCGTCGCTCCCGACCACGATCGCCACCGTCCGGTATCCGAAGGGGCAGCCGCCCGTCGCGAGCTTCCGGTCGAAACGCCCGCGAAGCCCGCGGTGCGTGTCGGCCGCGAGCTTCGTCAGGTACTCCTCGGAGAAGACACCCATGACACGCGCGCCTATGTTCCCCAGCTCCAGGCCCGTCGAGCTCTCGAACGCCTCGCGCCGGTGCAGCCGCAGCCGGTTGCGGATCCAGCCGAGGTCCTCCTGGTTTCGCGCGAGCCGCGAGAAGTCGAAGGCGAGCAGCACGTCCCACTCGTCGATGCGCGCGACGAGCTCGAGCAGCCGCGGGCGGTTGTGGCGCGAAGCGCCCGAGATCCCCGCCTCCTCGAACACGAGATCCGGCACGACGTCGAGCCCACGGCGTTCGGCGAAGCTCCGACACTCGCGCACCTGGTCGGCGGGCGATGCCTCGCTCTGCTTGTCGGTAGACATGCGGGCGTAGATGGCAGCTCTCATCGCGGCAAGCCAAGCTGCTCTCGGCCGAGCTGCACGAGCAGATCGACGAAGACTGGGATCGCCACGCTCGCGAACGCCCCGCCCACCTTCGCGAGGGCCTTCTTCCACACGGTGGCGTCTCGCGCAGCGTCGAGGAAGTCGTGACCCTGCGAGGTCGGGTGTGTCGCCTGCCAACGCTCCTCACCGATCGGAGTGTCCTGCGACGTGGTTTCCTTCGCGTGGAGCAGTCTCGCCTCGTGCATCAGCTTCACGTGGTAGCTGATCTCCCACTCGGTTCGGCCGGCAGGAGCGAGCGTCGGCCAGCCACGCGCATCGCGCGGCGGATCGCCCTCGAGCGCGAGCAAGATCTCCCGGAACAGGTTCAGGTCGCGTCGCATCGGTTGTCTCCGTCGGTGGACATGCGGGCGTAGATCGCGGCGCGGGTCACGGCTCTCCAGACCGCGCTCGTCGGCGGCGCGTCCTCTTCTTGGATCTCGGCTTTCGGCGTTTGTTGATCTGTTTCACGATCCGGTCGATCTCACCGCCCTTCGCTGCGAAGACATCTCGGAGCACATCCTCGAGAATCTCCAGAGCGTCAAGAACGTCGTCCTTGGTTAGCTCGGAGTGCGATCCCTCGTTCCCCACCCAACGAATCGCGTGCAGCTTGGCGGCGAATCCTGCAGTCTTGGCCGGGAGGCGGTCGATGCGGTCATTCAATGTCAGGCGTCTGCGCCGTCTGACGCCACCTGACGACGCCCGCCGGGAGTCGAACCGCGGCACACGTAGCGCTGTCAAGAGTTCTTCGATCGCGCTTCTCGCTCGATTGCCAGCCGCTGCCGGGTCTACCCAAAACAAGGAGAACGCCGCTCGGATGTGATCTTCGATCTCGTGGGGACACGTAGACGGAATCCGAATCATGGGCGGCGCGGGCGACATGAACCGCACCGGATAGACGGTCTCGTAGCCATCGGACGCGTCGTAGGAAGGCTCGACGCGCGCGAGCCCTACAGCATGAACGAGGCCGGCACACGATGCGTTCGCGCATCTCAGTGAGCACGCGAAGACCTCTCGAATCCACTCGGGGTCCCAGTCCTCCTCGCCGTGCAGGGCCTTCGAGGCCGGCGTCTCCTCGGAGGCGAGTGAGCCCTCAACCAGGCGGAGAGTGCCGCCGTCGCAGTAGGGGCATGGATAGGCCGGTGCCAACTTCTCACGGATCGGCACCTTCCACTTCATCCGGTCGGTGGTCATAGTGCGTTCCTCTTCACCTCGTCATCCCGTCTCGCGGCGCGAACCACGGGCTAGCCCGAAGCCACCGCCGTGCAACTGCCAGGGCGCTCAAGACTGAGGCCAACGCGAAGACGAGCGCGACGGCGACCGCGAGGCGGGCGTCGGCGGTCATCCTACGACTCCGAGCACCACGCCGACGATCGCGACGAACGTGCCCACTGCGGTCAGGCCGACGCCGACCCATGCAGCGCGGTTGGCCGCGCGTTCGAGACCCTCCATCCGTTCAACCATCTGCTCCGTCAGCTTCACCTCTACCATCGCGCGCGCGGCTTCTCGGAAGGACTCGACAGCTACTCGGCCAGAAACCCGGTTGCGGTCGAGTCCGCCGATCGCGCCGACGATGGCCCGCGGGCTCTGTTCCTGGAGCGCCCCGAGCCACTCGTCCCCGGACGGGAACGTGTTGGCGATCCGAAGGAGCTCCCTCGCTCCCTCCACATCGGCTGCGGCAGCGGTCTGGTACGCGTCGCTCATGCTGCCGGCTCCGGTTCGGGTTCGCTGCCAGCGTCCGCGAGGATCTCGCGCACGCGCTCCCGTACCACTTCTGAGAGGCGCTCGTCCCACTCCCGTTGCCGTCGCAACGCCGCGGCGAAGTCGATCACCTCGGCGGCGCCCATCACGCGCCCCGCCGCGCCCGCCCGAGCGAGCGCGCGAGGAGTTGGTACGCCGCCGTCCCGAGCGGCAGGTCGCGCTTCTCGGCCAGCGCCTCGAGCGCCTCAAGCTCGGCGTCGGCCAGCATCACCACCACGCGATGCCGGCGCACCAGCTCGATCGGCCCCCCGGTCCCCTTCGGCCGGCCCATGCGCGGCTTCCCCCTCGTGGTCATCTGTACCTCTCTCACTTCTGCTTTGCAACTAAAAGTCTCGCGAGCACGCGAACGCGCAGGCAGACGCGCCCGCCGCTCGGAGCGCGCTAGCCGGGCGCCTCCGTCACGATCCCGCCTCCCGCAGCCGCCGCCGGAGCCGCGGCGCCCGCGCCAGGAACCGCGCCGCGTGCTCCGGATGCTCGGACGCCGGCCGCTCGAGGTCGGCGGCGACGGCCGTGAGCAGCTCGCGGGGTGTCGCGCTCTCGGCGGAAGCCCAGCGCAGGAGTGCCTCGGGGCTGGAGGGTTCGGCTTCGTCGTTCATCCGGGAACGCTAGCCCGGCAGGGTCGGCGGCCGGTGTAGGCTGGCCCCAGTGCTGGGGGCCGAGCGGGCTGGGAGTCCGCGGGGAGTGACGATGCGAAGCGCGGCCATCGGCTCGGTCATCGTACTCGCGCTGGGCTGCAGCGGTCAGCCTCGATTGTCTCCTGACTCCGAGCGGGTTCTGCGCGAGTACCAAGAGGAGCCGAAGCGATGGGACGAGCCTGCGACCGATCTCGAAGCCTTGACGCCCGAGGGTGTGGCTGATGCGACAAGCCGGCGCGTCGACAAGTACAAGGCGCTCGTGATCCTCGAGAGCCCGGAACTCTACAGCGGCTGGAAGCGCAACCGGTCCCGGACCGCGCTGGTGCATGTCTCGAGCGAGACCGGGCCGCTTGAGACGTACCTCCGCGTGGCCACCGAAAGCTTCGATGGGTGGAACTTCTTCGAGTCGGCGTTCGTGCTGGGTGGCACGGAGCTGAAGGTGATTCGTGATCGCTCTGATACCGGGACCTTCGGCGGGAGCGCCGAGACCTTCGAGACCTACCTCGTCACACTGACCGATGAGGTTCTGAAGCGTGGAGCCGCTGACGGCTTGTCGTTGGAGCTCTCGGGCCGCCAGCGTATGGAGGTCCGCGTTCCCGCTGCCGTCGTCACCGGATTCCTTCGCCGTCTCGAAGAAGAGCGGAGGAACCCCAAGAGCCAGCCCGTTCCAGTACCCGGAGGGCCGTAGCAGCGGCGCCTCTCGTGTCCCGAGCGCCCTCTCCTCCGCTGCACCGGCCCGGCCGAGAGCGCCTCGAGCACGAGCCGCGCCGCCGCCTGCGCTTCCCTCCGGTCGCGGAAGCGCGCTAGCTCCGTCGCTCACCCGGCGCTCGGCGGCGCACCAGGAGTCCGCCCTCCCCGAAGTGCGCACCTCGAGCGTGGCGCCCGGGTGGTCCGCGGCGGCGAGCACCGCGGGCGCCGGTGCGACGGATCCAGTCACGGCCTCGCACCGTGCGCCGCGCACAGAATCGTGCGATTCGGCCACTTCAAGCCCCGAACGCCGCGCCGGCCGTGTCAGACGCCGGGCGACCCGAGATCGGGGCCTCGGACGGCCGAAACGGGGCCGATTTGCCGTCATGGACGCCCCTACTCGCACGGGGCCGTGGTCGCACGGACCAGCGGGCAGGCCGCCGACGTGCAGGCGCCCACCTGCTCGCGCCAGCCGCCCGGCTCGCGCTCGTCGTACAGGCACGACTTGCAGAAGCGATCGGCCGCCTTTCGCAGATTCGCCATCACGCTTCCCCTCCTGTGCGAAAGAGCCGGAGGCCGCCCCACCGCGAGCGACCCCCGGCCCCGGCCGCTTATCGAAGCGGACTGCCGAGAATCACGTCCGCCCACGTGCTGCCGTCGTCGAACCAGCTCACCGACTCTCCGCGGTCGCGCTCCATCTGACTGCGCACATCCGAGAAGGTGTCGATGTCTTTGAAGCCATACGCCGGGCGCTCGCGCCGACCGATCACCAGTGCCGCGACGCCCGCAACGGCGTTCGCGCGATCATCGTGCGCACCGCGCGGGTGGTCCACGCGATCGCGGCCAGAAGAGCCGCGCCGGCGCTCGAGCAGGCGCAGCTCGCGCAGCAGCTCGGGGACGTCCGGGAGCTCGATCAGCTTCGCGTTGACGTGCGCGACGAGTTCGAGATAGAGCGCGCTTCGATCCTTCTCGGCCGTGAGGTAGGTGACGCCGTGCGAGCGGAAGGCTTCGACGGGCCACTCGCCGGCGTAGCGGTCGCCCGTGACCCGCGAGAGGCGGTAGGTCCGCAGCAGCGCCGACGCCTCGGCGACGACGCCAGCCGGGTTCAGCGGTGGCTTCCACGCCCGCACGACGTCAACGCGGCAGCGGCCTTCGGCGCGGTGCGCGATCGAGAGCGTGAAGGCATCGCGCCGGCCGCCCGACGGATCGGCAAACGCCTCGTAGGTGGTCCCGCTCTCGGGCGCGAGCTCGCGACGGCCCGGGACCACGCATGCGTCGATCACCTCCGGGTCGAGCAGGTTCGCAACGCCGGCCCGGAACTCGCCGAGCACCTCACTCCGGTAGGCCTCCGGGTCGTCCTCCTGCATTCGCGCGAGGTAGTCGGCCGGCAGCGTCGGGTTCATCGTCGGCGCGTCCGCCTGCCAGACGAGCACCCCAGAGCGCTGACCATAGTGGCGCTTGTGAAGCTCCCAGAGCGCGCCCGTCTGCGCGTACGGGGAGGAGAGGATCACGAGGCGCCCGCCCGTCGTCGCGAGGGTCGGGCGCACCGCGCGCAGCGTCTCAGTATCGACCGCGAGGCCCTCGCCACTCCGGAAGAACGCGAGCTCGTCGAGCACCACGACGCGCGCACGGAGCCCGCGCACTGCCGCCGGCCGGCACGGGTAGGCCGCAACGCGAAGCCCGTTCTCGAGGGTGAGCGTGTCGCTCGTCTCGCTGACGATGCTGCGCCGTAGCACTGGGGAGGCCTCGAAGAGCGCGCGCACGTAACTGAACGCAGCACGCAGCGCCGCCCGGTGATCCTGCGCGAGCAGCAGCGCGTAGAGCTCGCCCTCCGCGCACGGCGGCGCGAAGGCCGCCTCGAAGGCGGCGATCAGCGCGCCGATGCGCGTCTTCCCCGCCTGGCGCCCGACGACGCACACAGTCTCGCGGAACCCCTCTTCGGGCGGCAGCACGTCGCGCCCCGTCGCGCGGCGGTAGAGCGCGATCGCCTCGCGACCCATCGGCAGCCCGTAGGACGTCGCGAGGAACGTCCGCCACGGCGCCCAGGTCTCTTCGGTCGCGAGCGCAAGGCTCGCCCCGAGGAGGTTCGGGTCGCGGATCGCTTCGAGGATGTTCACGCTCGCCCCTCGCGGTGAGAGGGGCGCCGCCGGCGAGGTTCACCGACGGCACCCCGGGCCGAGCCTCCTCCTCCTAGAAGGAAGAAGGCTCGGACCTCCCTCACCGCAGCAGCTCGTACCGCCGGATCGCGCTGTCCTCGGCCGCGGCCCGTCCGCGTGCGGCGGTGCGGTTCTGGACCGCCTGCAGCGCCGCCGCGTTCTCGAGCGAGCGCGACAGCTCGCCGTTCACCTTCGCCGCGTGCTCGGCTACACGCGCCGGCTCGCCCATCTTCATCTCGAGCGCCCCCGCGGCGCCACCGTCTTGCGTCCGTACCTCGGCCATCTGGCCTCCTTCGCTGCGCCACCGCGGGCGCGTTCTCGAATCAGTCGCGCGAGCTCGTCAGCTTCGGCATCTGGCCGAACGGGTCCGCGGCGTAGAACTTCCGCTCGTTCACGATCCGGTCACGCAAGCGGCGAAGCAGCGCGAGCTCCCCGACGGCCGCCGAGCGCTTCGGGTCGGCCTTGATCGCCGCCATCACGCGCTCGCGCTGGGCTCCACGCGCCTGGATCGCCAGCGCCCGGGCGTGCTCGGGGTTCGCGGCGAGCCGGTGCGTCGCCAGCTCGAGCAGGTCCGGTGTTGCGGCGTCGCCGGCCTTGATCCGACTCGCCACCGCGTCGGCAAACTGCCGTGCGTCGAGTCCCGCCGTCGCCTGCACGAACGCAGCGAGTCGGAGCCCCTCGGCCACGCGGTCGAGCGCCCGAAGCTCAGGCGAGCGGTCATCCGCCGCCGTCGAGCCCGCCGCCAGCACCCTGCAGGCCGCCTCTCGGGCCGCGAGCGCCTCGTCCACTACCGCCTCGAGGCTGCCGAGCTGCTTCGAGCGCGACTCGGCGTAGCGCTTGCCGAGTCCGTCGAGCGCATCTGTCCGGCCGAGGTCCGAAAGCCTCGGATCCGAGCGAACCTCTGCGGCCTCGCGCTGCTCGGCGTCGACCAGCTCCTGCCGCTGCGCCCGCCAGGTCGCGTGGAGCCGCTCGGCCCAGGCCACCGCGCCGGCCGCCCCGATCGCGTGCGAGCCCGAACGGGCCTCGTATGCCGCTTGGTCTTCGTACTCGGCCACTTCCAGCACCAGCGTCGAGCCGCTCTGGAAGGCGGCCACGACGTCGTCGAGGCGCAGCGTGCGCGGCTCGGTGCGCAGCTCTTCGACGATGTGGAGCGGGTCGGCGAGCAGCATAGGATCGTCGATCGCAGGTTCCGGGGTGGCGTCGGACTCAGGCAATGGAGATCTCCTCGTGTGCGCCATTCGGCGCGTCCGTGGTGGGCGCCCCGGGCACGCCGCCGTTCGCCTTCTGCTTCGCGAGGTACGCGGGCAGGTCGAGCTCATCGTGTCGCTCGTCGAGGCCGAGCATCCCGAGCACGCGCGCGCGGGCCGTCGAGAGCGTCGCGAGGCGGCTGGCGAGCTCACCCGCTTCATTCCCGTCCGGCCGCGAGAGCATCCGGCCTGCGACGAGGGAGGTCGCGACGCCGAGCCGGCAGAAGTCGCGAAGGAGCGCCTGCCGCTGCGGTGAGAGCTTCTCGAGCCCGCCGAGCGCGTCGCCGATCACACCCATTTCCGCGCCGTGGAGCTCGACGAGCTGGCAGAGGTCTGGCCGCAACGTGCCGCGACGGCTCCACAGGACAAGATCGCCCGGCAGCACGGCCAGCACGTCGCGCCGGTGCGCGTTCGAGCGGCGGAGGCCCGCCGCGATGCGCTCGCGCCACTCCGGCGAGCGGTACGCCGTGCCGGGCTTGCGGCTACGCGCCATGCGCCGCCCCTCCATGCGCCGGGCGTTGCAGGTCCCCGCTACGACCAGCGCGCTTGAAAGCGCAGTGAGGCCGCGAGGATCCGTGAGCCGCACTGCCGAGCGACGGATCGGCGCAGGCCCGCGGCATCGCACGCCACGGGCCGCGAACCCGCGATCGATCACGGCCGGGCGATGCGGCCCGATGCGGCGCCATCACGAACATGGATTTCGCCCTTCGTGACCGGCGGTCGGCACGAACACGCCGCGCGAGGGATCGAGCACGTAGCGCCCGAGGTCACCGGCGCCGCCCTCACGGGAGTGCTGGACGTCCACTTCCACGGCGCCGGGGTGATCGTTCCCTCGCCGCAGCCGCACCACGCAGTCGGCCCAGTAGGCTGCCTGCTGGCCCTTCACCTCGCCGCGCTGGTTGAGCTCGCTGATCGCGAGCACGGCCAGGTCGTCGGCGGCAAGGCGTCTCGCGCGGACGAAGAACAGCAGCAGCGCGTGGAGCTTGGAGAAGTAGTCGCCGCCGAGCATCTGAGCGAGCGAGTTCAGCGAGTCTACGACCACCAGCACGCGCTCGTCGCCGTACTCGACCACTCGATCCGAGAGCTCGGCCACCAGGCGGTGGCTCGTCATCGGCGTCACCACGTCGAGGATCGCGAGCCTTCGCCCCGGATCGTCGGTGTGCGGGTGTGCCGCGAGATAGCGCCCGAACCGCGCCATCGTCTGTTCGATCGCCATCTCGGCCGAGAGGAACAGCACGAGCCAGCCCTTGACGGCCGCCTCGAGCGCGACACCGATTGCCAGCGTGGACTTGCCGAGCTTCGGCTCTCCCGCGAGCGAGGTGACGCCGTAAAGGCCGCCTGCAAGCTGCTGGTTGAGCTTCCGGAGCGGCGTCGGGAACCGCGGGCTCGGGGGGTGATCCTTGTCGGCCACCTGCGGGTGGTACTGCGGGAGCGCGATCGGGTCGCGCTGAGCGGCGAGTCGAAGAGCGGCGCGGATGCGGCCGCCGCGGTAGCTCCGCAGAACCTCCTGGATCGCTGCTTCGTTGCGCTCGTGCATGACCTAGACGCTCTCCACGCGAAGGGGAATCCGAGGCTCCGCCAGCTCCGGAGGACTGCGTTCGCGTATGCGGGCGATCGTCGTCTCGACCTCGGCGCAGGTGCGCTGCCGCTCGGCGATGCCGCGGAACTCACGTGGACCGTGCAGGTAGGTCCGCCACCGCGCGCTCACGATGCGGACGCGAGCTGCGTTCACGCGCGCGCGGTGGTCCTTCTCGGACTCGCCTTGCGCCCGGGGCGTCTCGGCTTGACCGGCCGCGTGGACCTCCTGGCCGACGGATTCGAGCCAGGCGTCGCGCTCGTCCGCCTCGGCGCCTTTGAGCAAGTTCGCGAGCTTCTTCCACGGAGCGTCGGCCGAAGGCCGCTCTTCCGCGGCGGCAGCCGCGCGCCTCTCGTCTCCCGCATTCGTCTCTCGTCTCCCGCATTCGTCTCCAGAGGGATACGTGTTGGAGTTCCTAGGAACGATCTCCTGCTTCCTAGGAAGTGACGGGTGGTCGGGATATCGAGACTTCGATCCGCGCCGGCCGCCCCCGCGGTGCTTCTCCCAGCCCGTGAGCGCGAGATACGGCCGCCCCTCCACCTCGTACCGGAGCACCGGGCTGGTGCCCTGCGGATCGGCCACAGCGAGTTCGTCGAGCCACTGCTCGATCTGCTCCTCGCCTACCTGGTCGCGCATGGGGAAGCAACTCGTCCGGATCGTCCGGAGCCGCCCGTCAGCGCGTCCGTAGTCGTCGGCGATGAGCAGCAGCTTCACGAACAGGAGCTCCGCACCGAGCGAGACGCGCGAGAGGCTCTCGCTCGAGTTGAGCTCACCACGCACTACGCGGGCCGGCACCTACTCGGCCTCCAGCGCCGCGCACAGCGCTTCAAAGGCGGCACGAGCCGCGGGCTCCAGTTCCCGTTGCTGGTCGAGGTCTTCGGCGACGATGTAGTGCCGGCGGCTGGGTCGCTCGATGTCGTCCAGCACGATGACGACGCTCGCTCGCTGGCGTCGAGGTTTCTGTGGTCTATGGTGCTCACCGTCGTTCGTGTTCATGTCGTCCGTGGTTCCTCGTGCCGCCCTCGGATCTTTCCGTCCGGGGGCGGTGCTACCTCATGGCCCGGATGCGCCGACCTCGCGCTCGAGCGCCCTCGGATGCGGCGCCGGCAGCGCCGTCGCCTCGCGCCAGACGAGCTCGGCCAGGAGCTTCCCCACGGCCGTTGCGAAGGCGCGGCGGCGCGGGTCGAGCGGCGCGAGAGCGGGCGGCTTCACCGGCGCCCCTCGTCGGCGGCGAGAGCCCGAGAGAGCAGCCGCGCCACGACGACGCGCACGTCGCTGTCGCGGGCGACGATCGCTACACCGATCCGTGTTGCCGCTAGACGTCCCTCGGCGACCTCACGCGCGAGGACGACACGCGACACGCCGTAGCGTCGCTCGTACTCACGGAGCGAGGCGATCTCGGCCGGGCCGTACCGCATGGCCCAGGGTTTAGTGGGCGGCCCCCACCAAAATCAGGGGTGCGTGGTACTACCGCGCCGCACTACTTCTCCGCTGAGCCCGGGGATCTTCGGGTCCTTCAGGCCGAGCCGTCGTCGCCCTTCGATGAGCGCAAGGCGAACGGTGCTCGAATTCGTATACCCGAGTGTTCTAGCGAGCCAGTCGAGAGCCTGCTTGCGAGTCGGTTTCTCGGGGAGCTCTGGGTCGAACTCTTTCCCGCGCTGGAGCGCCTCGGCGTAGAGGTCGAACATATCCTCGGGGGGCATCGGCGTGGGGCGGTTCGCAAAGGCTGCCGGGTTCTCGGCGAGCACCAGGACGCGCGCGAACGCCTTGTGCTTCTTCGCGGTCGTCTTCTCCGCGCGTGCTGCAGCGATGGCATCTAGATACCGGGATTGGAGGTCGTCCTTTTGCTTGCCCATGTCCGCGCGCTCCCGCGGTGCTCCGTTGTGAAGCCTCGGGCGGGCCGGCGGAGCGGCCGGCCAATCACGGGCGCTTGCAAGGCGCCCGCTAGCCCGAGGTTCTCGTCATCGTCGCATAGTGCGGGCGCGAGTCCACGCCCGCGCGCTGCGGCATCCTCGCGCGCGGCGCTTGCTCACGCCGCGGCCACGGATCCCGCGACTCGAAGCGGGATCGGAACGGGCAGCGAGCCCCGGGCGTTGCGAGCCCCCGCTACCACTTCGACCGGCGGCCCCTCCTCGGGGGTCGCCGGTTTCACATGGGCCCCGCGCTACCAGCCGGTGTGGTGACGCTCGATGGCGGCCCGCACGCGCGCTGCCAGCGCGTCGCGATCCTCGTAGCGCAGACCCACCGTCGGGATCGGCGGCTCGACGATGATCTCGACCGGCCCGGGTACGACGGTGAGCCGGCTGCCGCGCGGCATGAGCCGCCGGGTACCGCGACAGATGATCGGCACCACCGGCAGCCCGGTGCGGATCGCGAGCACGAAGGCGCCCTTCTTGAACGGCCGCAGCTGCCCGTCACGCGACCGCGTTCCTTCCGGGAAGACGACGAGCGAGCCGGCCGCGCCATCGGTGCGGTCGAGCGCGGTCATCGCCGTCTCGGGGTTGTCGCGGTCGATCGGCACCATGTCGAGCGTGTCGAGCACGCCGCCGACCACCGGGTGCCGCCAGAGCTCCTGCTTGGCGGCAAAGCGCGTGCGGCCCGGCAGGAAGCCGAGCAGCGCCAGGATGTCGAGGTGGCTCTGGTGGTTCGGCGTGTAGATGAACGGACCGCCCTGCTCGAGGTGCTCGAGGCCGCGCACGGTGACCTCGACGCCGAGCAGCTTCGTCAGATCGCGGGCGCGCGCCTTGGCGAACTGCCAGACGATCTCCCGCTTGCCCGTGATCCGGTCCAACGTGATCGCGACGGCGGCCATGCCGACCAGCATCGACCGGAACACGTACGGCGAGATGGCCGCACGCCAGCCGCGCGCGTCGGCGAATCCGAGGCCGACGGTGGAGGCGATGTGCTCGGCCGGATCCTCCATGGGCGGCTGCTTAGCACCCTCGTCCAGGGGTCGCGAGCAGTGCCGCCGGTTCAGCCCGCGCTCGGCCCGGCCGTTCGCGGCGCCGACTTGCGCGCCTGCTCCGTCTTCCACTGGGCGACCAGGCGCCAGAGGATCTCGCGCGCGATCGCGGCCATGAAGTCGCGGTCGCGGACGGCGTAGACGTCCGGATCGACGCGGCGCAGGCCCTTGTAGCGGATCTCCTGGCGCACCTCGGTGTCGCTCACCACGAGCACGACGCGTTGGCCGCGGTGCTTCGTGCCGTTCACGTCGATCTTCAGCTCTTCGGTCTTCGATGTCGGCTCGCGCTCCATGCACCCGTCCTGTCGAGGGCCCGATTGTAGACGGACGCGGGCCCCTGCGGTGGGTGCCCGCGGCGGGGGCTCGGGGGTCGCGGGCGGCTGGCCGCGCCCCAGGACGGGACCGGGCTCCGCCGCGCGATGGCTCTTCCCATCGGAAGGCCTCCGCGCCCGGAGGATGGCGCGGAAGCCATGGCCGCGGGAGAGCGTCTCAGTCGTGGCACGCGCCGCGATAGTCCCCGTGCGCCGCGTGCGCGGGCCAGGCGGATTCCCCGATCTCGAGGGTGTGCGCGTTGCCCGGATTGCCCGGCGGGCGGTGGCAGATCGTGATCGTGCTTGGCTTGCCGGGCTTCGGCGGCTTCGGGCCCAGCTCGCGGACCTGGAGCACCGCCTCCGTGCTCGCGCTCTGGCCCGAGCCGTCCGTGACGGTGAGACGAACGTGGAAGAGGCCGGGCTGGTCGTAACGGTGCGCCGCGATCGGGAGCTTCTGCGTGGTGGAGGTGCCGTCGCCCCAGTCGAAGCGGTACTGGACGATGCCGATGTCGTCGGTCGAGAAGAGTCCGAACGCGAGCACCGTGCCGCCCACGAAGATCTTCTTCGGCACCAGCTTGAGCCGCGCGACCGGCACACGGTCGTTGCGCTCGAGCGCGCCGCGATCCGCGAAGTCGGGTGAGCCCGCGCCGGTGTTCGGGACGCTCGGCAGGTCGACCGGCGGCCGGCCGTCGAGGTCGAGCGCCTGGAAGCTCGGGGCGGCCGCGTTCGCCGCGTCGAGCGCGGAGCTGCCCGCGCCCGGATGGAAGTCGCCCGCCGAGGGATTCGCGAGCCTCGGATCGAGGCCCGAGCCGTGCACCTCGTTGCCGGTGGCGTCGCGGAAGGCCGCGACCGTGTCGTACTCGACGCCGTCGAACTCGATCTTGTGCGCCGTGGTACGCCGCGTGTTCCACCAGACGTCGTAGTCGGACGTGAAGCCGCTCGTCGAGCCCGTCGCCACGAACAGGTCGTTGCCGCCCGTCGCGATGCCGTTGTTCGCGCCGATGTTGTTGGCGAGCGTCATGCCCGCGCAGTTGCCCTCGATCGAGAAGCCGTCGTTCGTGTTCCCGAAGGCCGTGTTCGAGATCAGCCGCGTGCCGTCGCTCTCGCGGTTGTCGAAACCGTGGTCCCCGTTCTCGTAGCTGAGGTTGCGCACCAGCACGTTGTCCTGGTTCCGCACCAGCACGCCGCCCAGCGTGCCGCCGCTCACCTGGAAGCCGGAATCCTGGTTCTCGAACGCGCGGTTGCGCAGCACCTGGATCCGGTGGCTACCGGCGTCGAGCAGCAGGCCCGTGGTGGACACGCCGCCCGGCCGGGCGTTCCGGAAGAACTCGTTGCCCTCGATCGTGCTGTCCGTCGTCTCGCTCGCGAACAGGCCGTGGTTGCCGTTGTCGTGCGAGGAGTTCCCGCTCACCGTCGCGTTCGTCACGCCCGTGCGCAGGCGAAGGCCGCCGTCGCCGTTGCCCTCGGCCTCGTTGCCGGAGATCTCGACGGGTCCCGCCGTGGCGAGCGTGGCGGCGTCGCCCTCGGCGACGATGCCGAACAGGCGCGCATCGAAGGCGCGGTTGTCGAGAATCGCGACGTGCGTCCCCGCGTGGACGCGGATCGCGCTGTTGTTCTGGCCGCCCACCTGGAAGCCCTGCACCACGAGGTCGGAGCGCCCGTTCACGTCGAAGCCGAAGCTCCGCGCGCCCGCCTCGACGTCGTGCGTGCCGGGGTTCGCGCCGCCGATGTCCACCGTGAGCACCTCGGCCACGGCGTCGTAGAAGAACGAGTTCAGCACGAGCGAGGCGAGGTCGGTGACCTCCGTGAGCCGCGCGCCGTCGATGAAGACCTGGCGCGGGTTCGTATCGGGGTCGTACGGCGTGGACCACGCCGTGGCCGAGACCGCCGTCCAGAGCGCGGGGTCCGAGAGGTCGTCGGTGCCGAGCACGCGGACGCCCGGCCCGGTCGCGCGGTAGACGATGGGCAGACCCGGCGCGCCCGACGCCGGCGGCGTGACGTGCTCGCGGTACACGCCCGGCGCCACGTTCACCGTGTCGCCGGGGCCTGCCGCCGCGGCGCCCTGCGCGATCGTGCAGAACGGCGCGCCCGGCGTCCCCAGCCCGGGGCACGCGGCGCCCGCGTCCACGGCGAAGTCCGTCGCCGCTGCCGGCGACGAGAGCCCGAGCGACAGGGCGAGCGCAACGAACGCGCGAACGAGCGACCTCGGCATCCCAGACCTCCTCACGAAGATGGCATTCCACCACGAACCGAGAGCGAGTGCTACGGCCTTGCGCTCGCTTTCCCTCGCTCCTCGAGAGCCGGGAACACGAACGCGGCGAGCGCGAACAGCTGGAGAGCCAGGCGAGCGCCCTGCACGCCTTGCCACGACCCCCGGAGCGCTCGCCATCCCGCCGGCAAAGGGTCCGGCGCGGCTGCGACGAGCGCCGGGGTCACCGGCGCCAGCAGCAGCCAGAACAGCGCGTAGGCCGAAACCAGGCAGAGCGCTCCCGCCGCGGTCCACCGGAACGCGCGTCCGCCCTGCTCCGTCAGGGCCACGAGGCCCATGGCCGCCAGCACCGCGCCGGCTTCGGCGAGCGCCCCCGGGGCTCCCGCGTCGGCGCTGCGCAGCGCCTGCGGGTCGGACGAACCGGCGAGCCCTGCGCCGATGCTGAACGCGGCCAGCAGGATCGCGAGGAAACGCACGGCGCCAGCGCTCAGGGGTCGCCGGCGATGCCGGCCGGCTGCGGGGTCACGCGCCACACGGTGTTCCCGACGTCGTCGGCGACCAGCAGGGCCCCCGCGCGGTCGACCGTGACGCCGACCGGCCGACCGAGCGCGCGGCCCGCCTCGTCGAGGAAGCCGGTCAGCACGTCCTCCGGCGGCCCGGAGGGCTGGCCTCCCGCGAACGGCACGAAGATCACCCGGTACCCGCTCGGCGGGCGCCGGTTCCAAGAGCCGTGCTGGCCGACGAAGGCGCCGCCTGCGTAGCGCTCGGGCAGCAGCGTGGCGTCGTAGAACGCGAGCCCCAGCGAGGCCGTGTGGGCCCCGAGCGCGTAGTCGGGCGGGATGGCCGTGGCCACGAGGTCCGGGCGCTGCGGCTCGACGCGCGTGTCGACTTGAGGGCCGAAGTAGCTGTACGGCCAGCCGTAGAACCCGCCCTCGGTCACCGACGTGAGATAGTCGGGCACCAGGTCGCTGCCGATCTCGTCGCGCTCGTTCACCGCGGTCCAGAGCGCGCCCGTCTCGGGCTGCCAGGCCATCCCGACAGGATTCCGCAGACCCGACGCGAACACCCGGATGCGCCCGCTCGCCGGATCGAGCTCGAGGATCGCCGCGCGCCGCGTTTCCGCCTCGAGTCCGTTCTCCGCGACGTTGCTGTCGGAGCCGACGCTCACGAACAGCCGCGAGCCGTCGGGGCTCGCGATCACGTTACGCGTCCAGTGTCGATTGTTCTCGCCCGCCGGCAGCTCCGCGACCCTCTCGCCCGGCGCCTCGATCCGCGTGTCACCCTCGCGATAGGGAAAGCGCAGCAGCGCGTCGGTGTTCGCAACGTAGAGGTCCGCGCCGACGGGCTCCATGCCGAACGGCGAGGCGAGGCCCTCGAGGAACACGCTGCGAACCTCCGCGACGCCGTCCGCGTCGCGGAGCAGGCGAATGCGATCGGCGCTCGGGACGCCGCCGCCCGCGCGCCGCTTCACGCGCTGCATGATCCAGTCGCGGAAGCCCTGGCTCTCCTTCGCGGGGCCGTCGGTCTCGGCAACGAGCACGTCGCCGTTCGGCAGCACGAAGAGCCAGCGCGGATGAGCGAGCTCGGCCGCGAAGGCATCCACCCGGAGCCCGGCCGCCGGCACGGGCGCACCGTTCTCGGGCCAGCCCTTCGCGGGCGCGATGTCGAGCGTCGGGATCAGCGTCCGCTCGGGCGGCGGCAGCGCGGGATGGGGGCCATAGCCGGCCTCGAGGGGCAGCTCGGCCCGCTCGAGGCAGCCGGCCAGCGCCACACCGAGAACCGCGACGAGGTGGCTGCGCCGGCGCATGCGTCCTCCGCTTTCGGCCGGGACGAGTGCAAGCGACGTACCGCCGCCCGGCCGGCGCCGGAAGCCGGAGCCGACCGGCGTCCGCCGCGTTTGTAGAAACGCACGCTCAGCCGAACCAGCTCGCGAGCTTTTCGCGCAGGCCCGCGAACAGGCCGCCCCAGGAGATCTCGAGGGCGATCAGGGCGATGATCACCAGCTCGAGCAGCTCGCTGCGCCGCACCGCCGACTCGTCGGCGAGCTTCTGGTAGATGCTGCCCAGGCTCGCGAGCTTGTGCGCGACGCTGCCCTGCCACTTGTCGAGGTCGTAGCGCTCTGCGATGAGCGCGTAGACCTCGGCCAGCCACTGGTCGCCGAGCAGGCTCACCGCGTTGTTCACCGACTCGTAGAGCATCGCGCTGTCCACCTGGAGCTTCGCGACGCGGCGCAGGTCGCCGCCGCCGAACAGCCGGCGGCGCGGCCGCGAGAGCGCTTGGCTCGCCGCCTCGAGGTCGCCGTCGAGGCGCTTGTCGAGGCAGCGCAGCTCGAGCAGCTCGGTGTTCGCGAATTCGAGCACGAGGCGCTCGTCCGCCGAGCCGCCGATCGCGAGCGCGGTGCTCCAGTCCACGACCACCAGGTCGTCCGGCGCATACGAGATCGAGAGCCGCAGCGCCTCCTCCACGCGGCTCTCGGAGAGCGGGCGCTCCTCGGCGCGCAGGATCTGCGCGAGCGCATGGCGCAGCTCGGCCTTCTCGAGCAGCGCCGCGGGCGCGAGCGGCGGCTCGAAGGACGTGAAGTCGAACACCACGTACTGCTCCGAGACCTCGCGCGAGCGCTCGCCCGTGAGCGCGGGCCGGAGCGCGTCCACGAGCTCCTCCACGCGCCTGCGCGCGGCGCCGTGCAGGCCCACGTGGTCGTAGAGCGCCGACGAGAGCGCGTTCAGCTCCGCGAGCGAGCCGTCGAACGGCACGCGGAAGTCCACCGAGAACGCGCCGAAGTCGAAGATGGTGACGTCGGCCTGCGCCTCGCTCGCGAAGCGGCCCACCCCGATCGGCACCGGCTCGCACGGCAGCGTGATCTGGAGCGGCGGCGGGTCGAAGTCCAGGTATGCGGGCGCGCGGCGGCCGCGCTGGAAGCGCGCGCGCTCGGTGGGCCGCGCGCGCGCGATCGCCTGCGCGCGGTCGAGGTCCACCTGCGAGGCGGCGAGGAACGCGAAGTAGACGTGGCAATGGCCCTGCGCCCGCATCCGGGCAGCCTAGCCCTCGCCCGCGCAGGGGTGTGAAGTGCGCAACGGCGGGCCCGCCGCGGGATGCCGATGCTCCGGCGGCGCCACGGGAGGGTGCGATGACGGATGCGTTGCTGCGGGGTCTCGGGCTGCTGCTGGTGGTCGCCCTCGCCTGCCTGCTGCTGAGCCTGGGGGCGCAGGGCGTCGGCTGAGCGCGGTCGCTACGGTCCGCGCCGATGGGGCTCGATGCGAACGCGCTGCGCACGCACGTGGAGCGCGTCTTCCGCGAGTCGGCGCTGCCGGCGCTCGAGCGCTACATCGCGATCCCGAACCGCTCGCCGCTCTTCGACCCGGACTGGGCGGCGGCCGGGCACATGGAGCGCGCGGTCGAGCTCGTCTCCGGCTGGTGCGCGGCGCGCGCGGTGCCGGGGCTCTCGGTCGAGGTGGTCCGCCTGCCCGACCGCACGCCGCTGATCGTGCTGGAGGCCCCCGGCGAGAGCGACGACACCGTGCTGCTCTACGGCCACCTCGACAAGCAGCCCGAGATGGAGGGCTGGGCCGAGGGCCTCGGGCCGTGGACCCCGGTGCGGCGCGGTGAGCGGCTCTACGGGCGCGGCGGCGCCGACGACGGCTACTCCGCCTTCGCGGTCGCGACCGCGCTCGAGGCGCTCGCGGCGCAGCGCATCCCGCGCGCGCGCTGCATCGCCTTGATCGAGGCGTGCGAGGAGAGCGGCTCGTTCGACCTGCCCGCCTACGTCGACCATCTGGCGCCGCGCATCGGCCGGCCGAGCCTCGTCGTCTGCCTCGACTCCGGTTGCGGCAACTACGAGCAGCTCTGGGTGACGACCTCGCTGCGCGGCATGGTGACGGGCACGCTGCGCGTCGAGGTGCTCCGCGAGGGCGTGCACTCCGGCGACGCGAGCGGCGTGGTGGCTTCGAGCTTCCGCATCCTGCGGCAGCTCCTCTCGCGTCTCGAGGACGAACGGACCGGCGAGATCCGCGTGCCCGAGCTGCACGTCGCGGTGCCGCCCGACCGGCGGCGCCAGGCGGAGGCATCGGCCGCGGTGCTCGGCGCGAGCGTCTTCGCGAAGTTCCCCTTCGCGCCCGGCATGCGCCCGCTCGCGAGCGACCCGACCGAGGGGGTGCTGAACCGCACCTGGCGCCCCTGGCTCGCCGTCACGGGCATGGACGGCGTGCCCTCGGTGCAGGGCGGCGGGAACGTGCTCCGCCCCTACACCGCCGCGAAGCTCTCGCTGCGCCTGCCGCCGACGGTGGACGGCGACGACGCGTGCGCGCGGGTGAAGCGCCTGCTCGAGGCGGATCCGCCGCACGGCGCGCGCGTCCGCTTCCACACCGCGTCCGGCTCCTCGGGCTGGAACGCGCCGGCCTTCGCGCCGTGGCTCGAGCGGGCGATGGAGGCGGCCTCGCGCGCACACTTCGGCAAGCCCGCCGTCTCGATGGGCGAAGGCGGCTCGATCCCGTTCATGGCGATGCTGGGCGAGCGCTTCCCCAAGGCGCAGTTCCTCGTGACGGGCGTCCTCGGCCCGGGCTCGAACGCGCACGGCCCGAACGAGTTCCTGCACGTGCCCATGGCGGAGCGCGTGACGGCGTGCGTGGGCGACGTGCTCGCGGCGCACGCGGCGAGGGGCGCCTAGAACGGGCGCGCCTCGACGCGGCATTCGGGGCAGGTCCAGCCGCCCACCACGAACTCGCTCTGGCACACGGGGCAATAGCTCGAGGCGTGAGGCGTGCGCGGCCGCGGCGCCGCCGCGAGGCGCTCGGGCGAGAGGCCCGCGCCGGCGAACAGCGCGGCGAGCAGCGCGCGTCGCTCCTGCGCCGCCGCCCGGCGTTCCGCGAGGTCGGGAGCCGACTCCGAGGAGCCGCGACGATCGAACACGGGCCAGGCGCACTCGGCGAGCGCGCGCCGCGCGAGCGCCTCGTTCTCGGCGGGGTCGACCAGCGCCGCCGCGACGGCGAACGGATGGCGGGCCCCGAGCGCGGCCGAGGCGTGATCGAACGACGCCTTCCACAGGGAGGGCGGATAGAGCAGCGTGCGGAACAGCCGGAGCGTCCGGCCCGGCGCGGGCAGGCGCAGCTCCGCCGCGAGCTGCGCGAGCCAGCCCGCGGCGTGGAGACCGAGCAGCGCGGGCCACGCCACGTCCCATGCGGCGCCGAAGCCCGCGCCGAGCATGACGGAGAGGGCCGGGATCGCGAGCGTCACGCCCGCGAGCGACACCGACGCCAGCACGCGCTGCGGGCGGCTCACGCCCCGGGCGCGCGCCACCGCTGCACCCGCCCCGGCCGGGTCGAGCGCACGGCGCCACAGCGCGAGGAAGGCGGCGGGACGCTCCGCCTCCGGGGTCGGCTCGAGCTCCCGCAGCCAGCCCGCGATGCGCTCGGCGGCCACGTCCGAGCTGGCGCGCAGCAGCGGGCCCGCCCGCGTGCGCACGCGCGCGCCGAGCGCCTCGGGCGCGAGCTCGCCGAGCGGCAGCACGCGCTCCTCGTCCATCCCGGCCGTGGCGGAGAGCAGGGACAGCGCGCCGCGCGCCGAGACGAAGCGGCGCGTCAGCTCGAACGGGATCCCGTCGAGGACGGCGGCGAAGCGACCCGGCCACGGCAGCACGAGCGCGAGGCCCGCGCGCAGCCGGACGCGCGGCGCGCCGCGCGCGTCCTGCTCGAGGCAGGCGGCGCCGGGCGAGAAGAAGGTGAGGCACTCCACCCCCCAGAGCGCCAGGAGCAGCAGCCAGAGCTCCATGCGCGGGCGGCTAGGCCCGCTGCTTGCGCCCGAAGAAGCGGCGGAGACCCGCGAGCAGCGCGACCGCGCCCACCGCGATCGGCTTCCACAGCTTCGCGAGCAGGCCGCTCTTGGCCAGCGCCGCGGCGCCGCCGCCGACCACGAGCGCGGCCAGGCCCACCTGCGCCGCGGTGTCCGTGCCCGGCAGATACTCGGCGTACGTGCTGCCCTCGCGGAAGCGGTAGCCCTCGAGCAGGCGATCCACCTGGGGCGCGGCGACGTCGAGCTCCTCGGGCGCCGCGACCAGCGTCGCGGACATCACCCCGCGCCGCCCGAGCAGCTTCACCAGCCGGTTCAGCACGAGGTGACCCTCGCTGCGCGCCTCGATGGCCCAGGTGAGATTCTTCGTGCGCTCGTCGTAGTGGGGCGGCTCCTTCCAGCCGACCAGCTCGAGCGCGGACCAGCCGCGCTTCTGGCGCTCCGCGTTGCCGGCCGCGTTGCCCTCCTTCAGCGAGGCGAGCAGCGCGTCGGCGTCGAGCGAGTCGCGATCCGCGTCGTCGACCCAGCCGATCTCGTCCCACTCGAAGATCAGGAACCAGTTCTCGCCCTCCCCGGCCGGCGCGACCGTGGCCAGCTCGGAGCCATCCACGGGGTTCTGGGTGACCTCCATCAGCGCGACCGTGCCCGCGCGATCGAGGAATACGTAGCCCGCCGGCAGATCCATCTCCGCGAGGTCGTCGCCGATCGCGATGAGCTGCGGACCGCCCTGCCAGTCGAGCTGCGGCGGAGCCTGCTCGGACTGCGCCAGGCCCGGCGCTGCGCCCGCGAGCCACAGGATCGACGCGAGCGCGAGCACGAAACGCGGCATGAGAGCCCTCCTGCCGCATTGTGGGCGCGCGCGGCACGCGCTTTCAACTTCCGAATGCGGCGGGCGTCACGCCAACGGCCGCGCCACCTCGTCGCCGAAGCGGCGGATCCCCTCGACGCGCTTCGCGAGGTCGTCGGTCGGGCCCCCGTAGAACACCCAGGGCATCGTCTGGATGTGGGTCACGCCGAGCGCCTCGAGGCGCCGGTAGTCGTCGGGCCGGACGGCGTCGAGCACCGAGGCGAGCACCGCGAAGGGCTTGCCCGCACGCGGGCCGTCGGCCCGCAGCTCGTGCAGCTTCGCCACGATGCCGCGCAGCTCCTCCGTGGTGTGGAGGTCGGAGATCCAGCCGTCGCAGTGCCAGGCCGCGCGGCGGAAGGCCGCGTCGCTGAGACCGCCCGCGTAGATCGGCACGTCGCCCGGGCTGGGGCTCATGTCGAGGCGCGGGAACTCGTAGAACTCGCCCTTGTGCTCGATCCAACCGCCTGCCCAGAGCTTCCGGAGCACGGCGATCATCTCGTCGGTGCGCGCGCCGCGGCGCGCGAACGTCGCGCCGCAGATCTCGAACTCCTCGCGCATCCAGCCGACGCCGACGCCGAGCGCCATGCGCCCGCCCGACAGCACGGCCGCCGTCCCCACCGCCTTCGCGACGAGCACGGGATGCCGCAGCGGGAGCACGAAGATGCTCGTCACCACGCGGAGGCGTTCCGTCACGGCCGCGATCGCGCCCGCGGTCACCCACGGATCCGGCCAGGCCGTGAACGGCTGCCAGCGCGGCGCGCCGTCCGGGGTATAGGGATAGGGCGTCGCGATCTGCTCGGGGTGCACCACGTGGTCGGAGAGCGCCACCCCGTCGAAGCCCGCCGCGTCGCAGGCCCGCGCGAGGGGCAGGATCTGGGCCGGGTCCGCGAAGGCGAGCGAGGTGACGAACTTCACGGCCGCGCAGCATGGCAGAGCGGGCCCGCCTCTTCCATCCTGCGGCGGGAGGTCGCCATGCCGCTCACCACGCTGCTCGACGGGCTCTGCTTCGGCGAGGGGCCGCGCTGGCACGACGGCCGCCTCTGGCTCTCGGACATGCACGCCCACACCGTGCTGACCGTGGACCTCCACGGGAAGCGCGAGGACGTGCTGGAGGTCGCGGGCAAGCCCTCGGGCCTCGGCTGGCTCCCCGACGGCCGGCTGCTCGTGGTCTCGATGGAGGACCGCCGGCTGCTGCGCCGCGAGCCCGATGGCCGCGTCGTCACGCACGCCGACCTCACGCCCTTCGCCGACCATCCCTGCAACGACATGGTGGTGGACGCCGCCGGGCGCGCCTTCGTCGGCAACTTCGGCTTCGACCTCGAGCGGGAGGAGAAGCCGCGCGCGACGTGCCTCGTGCGCGTCGACCCGGACGGCCGCGCCACGGTCGCAGCCACCGAGCTGCGCTTCCCGAACGGCAGCGTGATCACGCCGGACGGCCGCACGCTGATCGTGGGCGAGTCCTTCGGCGGCTGCCTCACGGCGTTCACGATCGCGCCGGACGGCGCGCTGTCCGGGCGCCGGGAGTGGGCGAAGCTCGAGGGCGCCGTGCCCGACGGCATCTGCCTCGACGCGGAGAACGCGGTGTGGGTCGCGTCGCCGGTCTCGAACGAGGTGCTGCGGGTCCGCGAGGGCGGCGCGGTGGCCGAGCGCATCCCGGTCGGGCGCGCGGCGATCGCGTGCATGCTCGGCGGGCCCGACCGGCGCACGCTGTTCGTACTGTCGGCCGACAGCTTCCGCGCCGCGGGGGCGGTCGCGAAGCGGTCGGCGAGCGTGCAGATCGTGCGCGTGGACGTGCCGGGCGCGGGCCTGCCTTAGGACCCTGAAGGAGCTGCCATGAAGGTCGATGCAGGGCTGATCGCGGCGAACCTCGCCGAGGTGCCGGCGCGGGCGCGGGAGCTCGAGGCCGCGGGCTTCGACGGCTGCGTCTCCGCGGAGATCGCGAGCGACCCGTTCTTCCCGCTGCTGCTCGCCGCCGAGCACACGCAGAAGCTCGAGCTGATGACCTCGATCGCGGTGGCGTTCGCGCGCAGCCCCATGACGCTCGCCAACCTCGGGCACGACCTCAACGCGTTCTCGCAGGGTCGCTTCATCCTCGGGCTCGGCTCGCAGATCGCGCCCCACATCACCAAGCGCTTCAGCATGCCGTGGTCGCACCCCGCCGCGCGGATGCGCGAGCTGATCCAGGCCATGCGCGCGATCTGGGCCTGCTGGTACGCGGGCGAGAAGCTCGCCTTCCGCGGCGAGTTCTACACGCACACGCTGATGACGCCGATGTTCACGCCGACGAACACGCAGTACGGCGCGCCCAAGGTGCTGCTCGCCGCGGTGGGGCCGCTGATGACGGAGGTCGCCGGCGAGGTCGCGGACGGCATGATCGTCCACGCCTTCACCACGGCGCGCTACCTGCACGAGGTCACGCTCCCCGCGCTCGAGCGTGGGCTCGCGAGGGCCGGCCGTTCGCGTCGGGACTTCCAGCTCGCCTGCCCCGTGTTCGTGGTGACCGGCCGCGACGCGCGCGAGTGGGAGCAGAATCGCGCCGGCGTCTGCAAGCAGATCGCGTTCTACGGCTCGACGCCGGCCTACCGCGGTGTGCTCGAGGCCCACGGCTGGGGCGAGCTCCAGAGCGAGCTCAACGCGATGAGCAAGCGGGGCGAGTGGGACGCGATGGGCACGCGCATCACCGACGAGATCCTCGAGCAGTTCGCGATCGTCGCGCAGCCGCACGAGGTGCCGGCGCAGCTCAGGAAGCGCTACGGCGACTCGATCGACCGCGTCCTCGCGACCTTCGCGTTCGCCGAGGACGAACAGCGCCGCAAGTCCCTCGCGGAGCTCCGCGCGGGCTGAGGCGCGGCGGCCGTCCCTTGACACCCGACCGATCGGTCTGGATATTACGACCGATCGGACGGTACGCGATGCCCCGAGCCTCGGCCAAGCGCCCTTCGCTGGACACGCTCCTCGACTGCGCGGAGCAGCTCTTCGCGGAGCGGGGCTTCGGCGGGATCGGGCTCGCGGAGGTGGCCGAGCGCGCGGGGCTCGCGAAGTCCTCGCTCTTCCACCACTTCGAGACCAAGACGCAGCTCTATGCCGCCGTCATGGCGCGCCTGCTCGTGCGGATCGAGGCCGAGCTCACGCGGGCGCTCGCGGCGGGCGGACCCCCGGTCGAGCGCCTCGAGCGCTGGCTCGACACGCTCGTGGACGTGCTCGCCGCGCACCCTACCTATGCACGACTCCTGCTGCGCACCCTCTTCGAGGACGAGGAGCTCGCGAGCGACCTCCCCGAAGCGAAGGAGGCAGACGGCGCCCTGCGTCGGATCGTCGGCGCCGCGCTGCGGCTCCTGCGCGAGGGAATGGGGACCGGGGAGCTCCGGACCGCGAGCGCCCCACACGCGCTCCACGCCTTGCTGGGCGCGACGGTCCACCACTTCGCGACCGGGCACTTCGGGGAGGAGCTGATCGGCCGGCCGCTCTTCGCCCCGAGCGAGGTGCGGCGCCACAAGGCCGTGCTCAAGGGGCTCGTTCGCCACGGGCTCGTCATCGCAGCGCCGGCTCGCAGCGCACCGTCGAGGAGACGTCCATGAAGTTCGGGATCTTCTACGAGCACCAGCTCCCGCGACCCTGGGACGAGCACAGCGAGTACCGGCTGTTGCAGAACTCGCTCGACGAGGTCGAGCTCGCGGACCGACTCGGCTACGACTACGCCTGGGAGGTCGAGCACCACTTCCTCGAGGAGTACTCCCACTCCTCCGCGCCCGAGGTCTTCCTCGCGGCGGCCAGCCAACGCACGAAGCGCATCCGGCTCGGGCACGGCATCGTGCAGCTCACCACGAACCATCCGGCGCGCGTGGCGGAGCGCGTCTCGACGCTCGACCTGGTGAGCCACGGGCGAGTCGAGCTGGGCATCGGCGAGGGGTCGACCGTGACAGAGCTGCATCCCTTCGACCGCCGCTTCCGTGACAAGCGGGAGGTGTGGGAAGACGCCGTGCGCGCGGTGATCCCCATGTTCGGGCCGGGAGGCGTCGAGTACCACGGCCCCCACTTCGACTTCCCGCTGCGCAACGTGCTGCCGAAGCCGCTCCAGAAGCCGCACCCGCCGCTCTGGGTGGCGTGCTCGCAGCGCGACACGATCGAGATGGCCGGACGCCGTGGCATGGGCGCGCTGGGCTTCCAGTTCGTGAGCGCCGACGAGGCGCAGGCGTGGGTGCACTCGTACTACAACGCCTACACGAAGCGCCTCGAGAAGCTCGCCGACTACCAGACCAACCCCAACATCGCCGTCGTCTGCGGCTTCATGTGCTGCGAGACGGACGAAGAGGCGCTGCGCAAAGCCGATGGCTGGACCTTCTTCGCGTTCGCGCTGCGCTTCTACGCCACCCGCACGCCAGGGGCGCCGGGAAGCATCGATCTCTGGGAGGAGTATCAGAGCTACCGTCGCTCGCCGGCCGGAGAGAAGATGCACGCGGGCGGCCTGGTCGGATCGCCCGAGACGATCCGCGCGAAGCTGCGCAAGTTCGAGCAGTCGCACGTCGACCAGGTGATCCTCCTCAACCAGGCGGGCCGCAACAGTCACGAAGACATCTCGGCGAGCCTCGAGCTGTTCGCCCGCGAGGTGATGCCCGAGTTCCACACACGGGACGCCGAGCACCAGAAGTGGAAGCAGGCCGTGCTCGCGGGCGAGATCGAGCTCGCGGAGATCGACACCTCCCCTGCGAACGTGCCCCGGCCGCAGCGCCGCCCCATCGAAACGAGCGAGCCGCTCGCGATGCCGCACGAGACCCAGAAGCCGTGACCTAGCTGCGCGCGATGCGCTCGAGCTCTTCGAAGCTGTGGACGAGCGCGTCGGCGAACACGTAGAGGTCGGGCACCTGGTCGGGGTCGGCGGTGAGGCCGATGCCGAGCCCGCCTGCGTAGCTGAACAGCCCGACGCCGAGCCCCTGCTTCGGCTGCAGGTTCACGACCGGGTAGCAGCGCTCCATGCGCGCGCCGAGCATGTAGAGCGGGATCTGCGGGCCCGGCACGTTCGTGACCACCAGGTTGTAGGGCCGCCCGCGCGCCGCGCCGCGCACCGCGAGCGAGAGCAGCGTCGCGCTCGTCCACTCCGAGACGGCGGCGAGCACCTCGGCGCCCATCGCCTGCCGCGACGATTTGAGCCGCTCCATCGTCTCGCGCACGCGCTGGAGCCGCAGCAGCGGGTCGGGCTCGTCCACGGGCAGCTCCGCCATGAACAGCGCGATGCGGTTCCCGAGCGTGCCGCGCTCGTCGCGTGTGCGCAGGCTCACGGGCACGTTCGCGCGGATGCGCAGGCTGTCGACGTCGAGGCGGCGCAGCGCGAGGAAGTGGCGCAGCGCGCCCGCCACGCTCGCGAGCACCGCGTCGTTCACCGTGCCACCGAGGCGGTCCTTCACGGCCTTCACTCGCGAGATCTCGAGATCGCGCCAGTCGAGCCGCCGGTGCGGCCCGAGCATCTGGTTGATCGGCGTGTCCGAGGCCGGACGGAACGCGGCCGTGAGCGTCTCGCTCACCGCGGCGACACCCTCGCGCACCCGGTCCGCGAGGTCCGCGGGCTGGCGCAGCGCCCCGGGCGTGCGGCCGAGCACGCCGACCAGGCCCGTCACGCGGCGCCCGACCTCGCTCGCGAGCAGGTCGATCGGTCCCGGCAGCGGCCGCGGCTCGAAGGGCGGACTCGGCTCCGGCTCGGCCTCGGGGTCGAGCGCGAGCAGGATCCCCATCAGGTCCACGCCCGAGATCCCGTCGATCATGCAGTGGTGGACCTTCTGCACGATCGCGAAGCGCTTGCCGCCATCGAAGCCCTCGACGACCCAGAACTCCCAGAGCGGCCGCTCGCGATCGAGGGGCTGCGAGACGAGCCGTCCCGCGAGGCGCTTCAGCTGCCGTTCGTCGCCCGGGCGCGGCAGTGCGGTGTGGCGCACGTGGTAGTCGATCTGGAAGTGCGGATCGTCCACCCACACCGGGTGCTGCTCGACGGGGATCCACGCGAGCCGCTGGCGGTAGCGCGGCAGGCGGTGGAGCCGCGAGCCGACGTACGCGCGCACGCGCTCGATGTCCACGCCGCCGTCGGGGCGCGCGAGGCGGCCCGCCTCGAAGACGGTGATCGCTGCGATGTGCTGCGGCTCGTTCGGACGCTCGAGGTCGAGAAACGTCTTGTCCTGGGCCCCGAGGCGGTCGTACCCGTCGGGCATGCGGGGGACCATAGGCTAGGCGGAGAACAGCGGCAGCGGCGGCTCCTCGGGCGGGGCCAGGCACCCGGGGTCGTCGTTGCGCACGTCGTTGACGCGGGTGCTGACCGGACGCGCGACGAGGTCGGCGCCGAGCGCCTCCGGCAGCGCCGCGAGCAGCGCCGCGGGATCCGGCGCGGTGGGATCGAGCCACGCCGCGTAGCCCGGCGGATCGACGAGCAGCGGCATGCGGTCGTGGAGCGTGGCGACCGCCCCCCGCGCCGGCCGCGTGAGCAGCGTGAAGGAGTCGACCACCTCCGCGCCCGGTCCGTGCCAGCGCTCGTAGAGCCCGGCGATGGCGAACAGCGCGCCGCCCGGCAGCGCCAGGTGGAAGGGCCGCCGCGCGCGCGCCTTGCCCTGCCACTCGAAGAAGCCGTCGGCCGGCACCAGGCAGCGCCGCTGGCGCACGGCTTCCCGGAACGCCGGCCGCTCGAACACGCTCTCGACGCGCGCGTTGATCGTGCGCGCGCCCACCGAGACGTCCTTGGCCCAGCGCGGCACGAGCCCCCAGCGCCGCAGCTCGAGCACGCGCTCCCCGCTCGAGCGCACGCGCACCACGGCCAGCTCCTGGGTGGGCGCCGCGTTCCAGTGCGCCGCGAGCTCGGGCACGGCGGCGAGCCCGAAGTGCTCCGCCACCTCCGCCGCCGAGCGCGTCAGCGTGAAGCGTCCACACATGGCGAAGGGGCAGCGTAGCCCCTCGCCTACCCGAATCGGGAAAGTCCGTTCCACTCCGGCGCCCTCGCGCCACCGGCAGGCCCCGCGCAGGGCGGCGCGCGGCCGGGCGCCACGCGCCGAGTTTCGAGCAGAATGCGAGCCCGCCCGGTGCGCCGCGCACGGAACTTGCATCTAGGAGGGCGGGTCTTTGCGTCCGAGGCCCGATCTCGAAGACCCCGCCAGGGTGTGGACGCGCTCGGGAGGGTCCCATGCGGATGCTCGGAATGCTGCTGTCGCTGGCCGTCCTCGCGCTCGGGTGCGGAGGCACGACCAGCAAGGGCGTGTATCGCACGCCGATCGTCGAGCGCGGCGCGTGCGCGACGATCCTGATGCCGGGCGAGACGATGCCCATGCCCGAGCCCGGCGAGTCGCCCGGCTGCCAGGGCGGCTACACCTCGATCGCCGGCGGCGGCGTGGTCGAGGAGGGCCAGACCTCGACCAAGACCGAGCCGCACCCGGCGATGAAGGTGCTGGCGGCGCCGTTCGCGATCCTGTTCTTCCCGTTCAAGATGATGGCCGCGGGCGCGGAGAAGCTCGGCAACCTCGGCAAGGGCGAGGAGGTGCCGATGGATCCGCGCCTGCGCCGCAAGCAGGCGCAGGTCGCGAAGGTCGATCCGCAGGCGCAGCACGAAGAGCAAGAGCTCTCGGCGCTCGAGCGCGAGCTCGAGCAGCGCGGCGGGCGGACGAGCGCGAGCAGCCGCGGGCCCGCGCTCGCGACCGGCAACGCGAGCAGCACCATGCCCGCGCAGACGACGACCGCGCGCCGCTCGATCGCCGACGAGCTCGCCGCGCTGCGCGGCGGCTCCGCGCCGGCCCCGGTCGAGGTCGCCTCGGCGGCGCCCGCTCCGGCCCCGGCGCCGGCCCCCGCGTTCGCGGCGGCGGCGCCCGCCGACCGCGTGCTCGACCGCGACGGCGACGGCCGGCCCGACCACTGGATCCACCTCTCGCAGGGCCGCCCGGCGCGCGAGCTGTTCGACGACAACGGCGACGGCACGCCGGATCGGACCGTGAGCCGCGACCCCGCGAGCGGGCAGGAGCAGCGCGTCGAAGAGGACCGCAACGCCGACGGCAGCATCGACAGCGTCTCCGAGTACAAGGCCGGCCAGCTCGCGCGCGTGCGCCGCGACACCGACTTCGACGGGACCCCCGACGCGTGGAGCTTCTACGCCGGCGGCAAGCTCACGCGCGAGGAGCAGGACCCCGACGGCGACGGCTTCCGCAACCGGGTCGCGCTCTATCGGGACGGCCGCCTCGCCTCGGAGCGCGAGGACCGTGACGCCGACGGTCGCGTCGATCGGCTGACGCGCTACGACGCCGAGGAGCGCGTGGTGCAGCGCGACGAGGACCAGGACGGCGACGGCCTGGTGGACGCCCGCGCCTACTACGAGAACGGCCGCCTGGTGCGCCGCGAGCTGGTGAGCGAGAGCCAGGGCGACGCGATCCAGGACGAAGAGGACCTGTCGAGCGCCGCCTGGTCGAGCGAGCCCGGCGAGGCGCGCCCCTGATGCCGCGCACGCTGCTCGACGCCGCCGGCTTCCTCGGCGGCTTCTGGCTCGCCCTCGCGCTCCTGCTGCCGCTCTGCGCGCCCTGGGCCGCCGCGGCGGACCCTGGCATCGCGCTGCTCGAAAGCCGCCTGCACCTCGCCGTGAACGGGTTCCGGCGCGAGCAGCACCTGCTCGAGCTCGAGCGCCTGCCCGAGCTCGACGCCGTCGCGCGCGCGCACAGCGAGGACATGGTGCGGCGCGGCTTCTTCTCGCACGCCTCGCCCGAGGGCGACACCTGGGTCGAGCGCCTCGGCCACGCCGGCGTCGTCGGCTTCCGCATGGCCGGCGAGAACGTCGGGCAGACGAGCCGAGCCGACCCGAACCGCGAGATCCTCGAGGGCTGGAAGCAGTCGCCCGCGCATCGCGAGAACCTGATGTCGCGCCCGATGAACGCGACCGGCATCGGCATCGCCCGCGCCGCCGACGGCCGCCTGTTCTACACGCAGCTCTACCTGAACGTGCCTCGTTAGGGCGCAAGCGGCGCAGAGCGCCGCGCGCAGTGAGCCGAAGGCGAACGGAGTCACGACAGCGGATTCCCGGCGTCGGAAAGCCTGTGCGCGGCAGCCGGGGCGGAGCCTCTACCGAGCGAAGCGGGCCGTGGTGTGGCGGTCGTCCCAGTAGATGTCGAGCTCGCGCGTCGGGTCGAAGTTGGGCGGCAGCGACACGTAGCCGAGCACCACCTCTCCGGCGGCCAGCGCGCCGAGCTGGCCCTGCAGCACGCCGAGCTGGCGCGCGTCGGTGGCGTCGGGCTGGTAGGTGAGGTGCTCCTGGAGGAAGGTGAAGCTGGCGTAGAACTGCTCGGGCGCCACCGAGCGTGCCGCGAACAGCAGCACGCCGCCCGTCGGAAGCCCACCGCGCGCGGCGAAGCCGTCGCGCAGCATCGCCTCGAACGCCTCGGAGCGCGCGAAGCTCACCTCGAACACGCCCTGCCCGCCGGCCGTCTCGCGCGTGAGCCGCGCCGGCGTGCGCTCCTGCGACAGCTCGACGATCTGGTGCAGGTCGCGCAGCTCCGCGTCGGAGAGACCGAGCTGGAACGGCGCGGGTCCGGGCGGCGGCGGCGCCGACACCTGCGGCGCAGGCGCGGCGCCCTGCGCCTGCGGCGGCGCGTCGAGGCCGCGCACCTGCCGCGCGGCGTCGATGGCGTTGTACGGGTTGTTCGGGTCGTGGCGCTCGTTCCACACCTTCCACGTGTACGGCGTCGGCAGGTAGTGCGGCCGGATCGGCGGCACCTCGTCGGTGCTCACCGCCTTCGCGTTCTTGCACGGGATCTGCCGCGCCTCCTGCACGATGTAGATGCTGCCGTCGGGGCAGACGCCGGTGAGCGAGGCTGCGCCCGCCGGCGAAGCGGCGAAAAGGAGCGCGCAGGCACACGTTCGGAACGACAGCATGGAGAGCATCCGCAACGTCAGAGGGCGAGTGTACTCGATGGCGATGGGCAGAATCAACGAGACTCGCGCGGCCTGCGCGGGCTGCGCTTGCTCCCCCGTGCGCTTCGCCTGCCCGGGCGGGCGCCCGCGCCACGACCTGCGCGCGGCTTGCCGCCGCCGCCCCGCACGAGGCGCAGCAGCTCGCGCTGCTCGCCGTGCGTCAGCTCACGGGCGTGGCCGCGCGGCAGCTCGCCGAGCCGCAGCGGCCCCATGCGCACGCGCAGGAGCCGCCGCACGGGGTGACCGAGCGCTCGCAGAGAGCGGCGGATCTGACGCTTGCGTCCTTCGCGCAGCACCATCACGAGCCGGCTCGTGTCCTGGCGCGCGTCGTAGCCGAGGACGCGCACGTCGCACGGGTTCGTGCGGCCGTCGTCGAGCTCGACACCGCCAGCGAGCTTGCGCGCGGTGGCGGGCTCCACGTTGCCCCAGACGTCCACCCGGTACTCGCGCTCGCAGCCGTGCGAGGGATGCAGCAGCGCCTGCACCACGGCGCCGTCGTTCGTGAGCAGCAGCAGCCCCTCGGAGTTGAGGTCGAGCCGGCCCACCGGCACGAGGCGCGTCCGTCGCGCGGCTGCTGGCAGCAGCTCGAGCACCGTGCGCCGCCCTGCCTCCGCGGCCCACGGATCCGCCGTGGTCGTGAGCACGTTCTGCGGCTTGTGCAGCAGCCAGTAGCGCCGCGGCTCGGCCTCGATGCGGCGGCCGTCCACGCGCACGTCGTCCGCGCCGGCGTCGGCCCCGTCGCCGAGCTGCGCGATCTTGCCGTTCACCCGCACGCGGCCCGCGCGGATCCACTCCTCCGCCGCGCGGCGCGACGCGAGCCCGGCGTCGGCCAGGAGCTTCTGGAGGCGGACCTTCGCCAACTGTCGTGACTCCGTTCGCCTGCGGGTCGTGACTCCGTTCGCCTGCAGCTCACTGAACGGCGAGCCCGGAGGAACCGGGCTTGCTCAGTGAAGCTCGGGGGCTGCCTCGGCGTCGGGCTCGTCGTCCGCGGCCTCGGGCGCGGCGCCGAGGGGCGGCGGCGGACCGGGCGCGTCGGGCACGGGCGGCGGCAGCAGCTCCTCCATCTCGCGCAGCGTCGGCAGGTCGTCGAGCTGCCCGAGCCCGAACACCTCGAGGAAGCGGCGCGTGGTGGCGTAGAGCATCGGCCGCCCCGGCACCTCGCGGTGGCCGGCGACGCGCACGAGCTGGCGCTCGAGCAGGCTCCGGATCACGGCGTCCACCTCGACGCCGCGCACCGCCTCGACCTCGGCGCGCGTGACCGGCTGGCGATACGCGACCACGGCGAGCGTCTCGAGCGCCGCGCGCGACAGGCGCAGCGGCCGCTCGCGGTGCAGCAGGCGCAGGTACGAGGCGTACTCGGGCCGGGTGCGGAGCTGGTAGCCGCCCGCCACCTCCCAGATCTCGAACGCGCGCCCCTGATCCTCGTACTCGCGTCCGAGCTCGGCCACGAGCGCCTTCACGTCGTCGACTTCGACGCCCGGCACCACCTCGGCGAGCTTCTGCGCCGTGACGGGCTCGGGCGCTCCGAGCACGAGCGCCTCCACGATCCGCTTCTGCGAGTCCCTATCCATGTTCGCTTCTCCGCTTCCGGGCTCAGGTGATGTCGGCCACGGCCGCCGACCAATCGTCGGCGCCGGCCCCGTCGGCGCGGCGCAGCCGGATCGGCCCCTCCGGCACGCCGGCCTCGGACAGGCCCTGGTAGACGCGCACCGCGGCGAGCCGCACCAGCTCGAGCACCGCGAGGAACGTCGCGATCAGCATCCGCCGCGTCGGCGGACCTCCGCCCTCGACCTCGAAGATCCGCTCGAACTCGATCGACTCCGAGCGCGCGAGCGCGTCCATCACGGCGAGCATGCGGTCGCGCACGTGGACCGGCTCGCCCGTGACTTCGTGGCGCCCGCTGCCGCTCGACTTCGCGAGCACGCGCCGGAAGGCCTCCAGCAGCGAAACCAGCGAGACGGCGAGCGGCCGCTCGTCGTCCGGCAGCCTCTCCGCACCCTCCGCCTGCGCGGCGAAGACGTCGCGGCCCTCCAGCGTGCGGTCGCCGAGCTGCTCGGCCACCTCCTTGAAGCGCTGGTACTCGAGCAGCCGCGCGATCAGCTCGGCGCGCGGGTCGGCGCCCTCGGCCTCCTCGCCCTCGCCGCTCGGCGGGAGCAGCATGCGCGACTTGATCCAGGCCAGCGTGGCGGCCATCAGCAGGTACTCGCCGGCCACGTCGAGGTCGAGCTCGTGCATCAGGGCCACGTACTCGCCGTACTGCTGCGCGATCTCCGCGACCGGCAGGTCCGTGACGTCCACCTCGTTGAGCCGGATCAGGTGCAGCAGCAGGTCGAGCGGGCCCTCGAACACCTGCAGCTTGATCGCGCAGGCGTTCGTGGCGCCGAGCGCGTCCGGGCGCGCCTCGGGCAGCAGCATGGGTCCGGTCTCTCCCTTGGAGGGGGCTACGGACTCGAGGCTCACCACATCCCCCGAGATCGAGGCCACTGTTCGACTTCGCTCGCCTGCGGCTCGCTGCGCGTCCGCCTCGAAGAGGCGGACTTGCGTTCGGTCATTCGCTCTCCGTGGAGGCGGGGACGGTGAGCGGGGGTGGGCGGAACATAACAGTCACGCGCGCTCCCGCATCCACGCGAGCGCCTCGTCGCGGCCCGCGACCTTCCGGTCGAGGACGGCGCGCCGGAGCGCCGCCAGCGCGCGGCCCACCTCCGGCCCCGTGAGCCCGAGCGCGAGCAGGTCGTCGCCGTCGAGCGGCAGGCGCAGCGCGCGATCCTCGTGAGCGTGGACGAGGATGCGCCGGCGCGCTGCCGCGCCGGCCCCGGCGGCGAGCGCCATCAGCTCCTCCGGCGGCAGCGGGCGCAGCACGGCGTCCACGGCGCCGCGGCTCGCGGCCCTCGCCAGCGCGCGCATCGCACGACGCGCGAGCGCCGGAAAGGCCGCGACGCGCTCCGCCGGCCGGCCGGTGAGGACGAAGCGCGCGAGCGCGCCTCGCCGCACGCCGGGCGCGAGCGGCGCGAGCCAGACGCAGAGGCCCGTCTCGAGCGGGTCGGGCGGCGGCGCGGGCGCGCGCGCGCGGCCCAGCCAGGCAAGAGCGCGCCTCGCCTCGGGCGCGAGCGCGAGCCCGCGCGCGAGGGCCCCGAGCACGCTCCAGCGCGCGAGGGCGCCGAGCGCGCGGTCCGGGTGCGCCCCGGCGAAGAGCTTCGCGAGCTCGGCGCGGAAGCGTTCGCCCGAGACGGCGTCGAAGGCGCGCGCGCCGATCGCCTCGCCGAGCGCCCGCCGGCTCGCCGGCTCGAGCGCGAAGCCGAGCCGCCCCGAGAAGCGGGCGGCACGGAGCGCGCGGGTCGGGTCGTCGTGGAAGCTCCGCGCG
>Ga0187892_10002218_pt1 | contig 40369 bp, 34 predicted proteins | sample MA1701073metaG_FD_139345 | JGI IMG/M metagenome (GOLD analysis project Ga0187892, IMG submission 139345) | Bio-ooze microbial communities from a basaltic lava cave in the Kipuka Kanohina Cave System on the Island of Hawaii, USA - MA170107-3 metaG ... | reverse complement strand
GCGTACTGAACCTGCCATTGACCGAGGACCTGGCCATCCGACTGGTCGGTTTCACGGCGCGCGATGCCGGCTTCATCGACAACGTGCTGGGCACCAGTCTCGGTGGGACGTTCGACAACGCGGATGCGGTCAAAGAGGACATCAACGGCGTCGACTATTCGGGTGGACGCGCGGCGATGCGCTGGTTGGCGAGCGATGACCTGACCGTCGATGTCGGCCTCGTCTTTCAGAAGATGGAGGGCAACAGCTATTCGGAAGACAACGAGCTGCGCTCGGGCCGCCAACTGGAGGTCGTGCGCTTCTTCAACGAAAGCCGGAACGACGAATGGCTGCAGGCTTCGCTCACACTGCAAGGCGACCTCGGCTGGGGCCAATACACGTCGGCCACGAGCTACTTCACGCGCTCGATCGAGTACCACCAGGACAACACCGATTACACCTTCTATCTGACGAATGCCTTTGGAGGCACCTACGCCCAATACGATCTTGGCCCGGACCCGAGGGGTCTCGGCTGGAGCGACAGCCCAGACGTGCAGCGCGTCGCGCAGGAGTTCCGCTTGCAGGGCACTACGGAGCGGATGACCTGGCTCGCCGGCATTTTCTTCGAGCGCATTCATGACGGCTTCAACTTCTTCAGCCGCATCGAGGACTACGAGTCCTCGCCGTCATTCAACTTCTGGGCCACGTACTACGGCGTGGATCCGGGAACGGCGGACAACTCGTTCTATCATGCGAGGAACGACCTGATCACGGAGCAGTACGCCGCATTCGGCGAGCTCGGCTTCTCGCCGACCGATCGCTGGACGTTCACCGCGGGTCTGCGTTGGTTCGATCACACGCGCAGGCGCGACTATTTCATCCAGCAGCCGAACGGGCACTTCACCGCCAACCTCGGCACCGCGGAAAACTCGACCAACGACATCACCATGAAGCTGAGCGCGCAGTACCGCGCCGGCGACAACGCCATGGTGTACGCGCTTTTCTCGGACGGTTTCCGTGCCGGCGGCCGCAACGTCGTTCGACCCGGCACGGTGCTGCCGGCCGACTACGAGCCGGACTTCCTCGACAACTACGAGATCGGATTCAAGAGCCGCTGGTTAGGCGGCCGCATCGCCTGGAACGTCACCGCTTTCAAGATGGAATGGAAGGACTACCAGGTCGAGGTCGTCGATCCGGGCCCGTTGTTTGCCGTCCTGGTCGCGAACGTCGGCGATGCGGAGATCGAAGGATTCAGCACGGAATTCAGCGCGCGGTTATGGGACTCTCTCGACTTCGGCCTCAATGCGCAAATCCTCGACCCGAAAACCAAGTCGGACAACCCGATCATCGGTACTGCGGCGGGCACGCGGCTGCCGTTCTCGCCGGAAGAAAAGGGCGCGGCCTGGCTCGAGTACACATTCCCCTGGGAGCTCGCGGGCGGCAGGCTCTACGGCCGCTTCCAGTGGACCTACAACGGCGATTCGCTGAACGGCATCACTGATCCGAACCTGCAGCCGGCGTACCAGATCTCCGACTTGAAGTTCGGACTCGAAGCCGACGACTGGGAGATCTACGCCTACGTCGACAACCTCAGCAATGAGCGCGCGATCCTGTTCGATCAGCAAAGCGCGCCTCCCGGGACGATCACGGTCAATACGCCGCGGACCTGGGGCATCGGTTTCGCGAAAAGCTGGGGCCGCAACTGATCCGAAATTGCCGGAGAGAGAGGAATCAATCCCCCGGTGCAGGGTACTGTTTCAGAATGGTTTTTTCAAAGCTGCGAACATTGGGACCATCAAATCGGCATCGAGATGATCCCGCCACGCCAGTCGAATCGCATCCGTGCCAAGTAGGGCTTCATGCAGCTCGCGGTCATCTGCATCCTGCCCAAGCAGTTTGGAAATAGGTTCTTATTGTTATTCCCGATCCTCGCCCGACTCGCGGGGCGAAATCGCCTCCGCCAACCGACGATAAGCCTCCCGAAACGGCATTCCCTCGCGAACAACAAGCTCATTGACCTGAGCGGTCGCATGGATGGTCGGATCCAGCCGGATGTTCCCCGGACGGAATCGCAAGCCCTCGAGCACGTGCAGCAGCACGCCGAGCACCTGCCCGCAAACGTCGATGCTGCGAAAGAGCGGCGCCTTGATGAGCTGCACGTCGCGGTTGTAGCCCGAAGGCAGGCGCGAGCAGGTGCCGAGCGCTTCGACGATGTCTGCGACCCGCCGCAGGCAGGCGGCGTCGGCGAGGCTCGAGCCCCCGAACTTGTGCACGACCCAGCGCCGATCCGGACCCGTCTCATTCATGACTTCAAGCCTTGCAGGAAGCCGGCGACGTCCCGGCCATCCTTGAGGGCCTCGACCAGCGCAGAGCCGACGATGCAGCCGTCCGCATGCCCGGCGAGCGCGCGCACCTGTTCTGCGCTACGGATGCCGAATCCGGCGCAGACCGGCAGCGTAGCGGCATCGCGCACGCGACGGAGATAGCCGATCAGTTCGCCGTCCGCGGCCACTGCATGGCCCGTGGTTCCCGTCTGGGTCACGGCGTAGACGAAGCCGCGCGACTCGTCCGCGAGCAATGCGAGCCGTGCCGGCGGCGTGACCGGCGTCACCATTTGCACCAGGCCGAGCCCGGCCGCATCGAGCGACGGTCGCAACTCGATGCATTCCTCGAAGGGCAAGTCGGGCACGATAAGGCCGCTGACGCCCGTCTCGGTCGCATCGGCCGCGAGGCGATCCATGCCGTAGCTCAGCAGGGGATTCAGGTAACTCATGAGCAGCAGCGGCGCGGCGCCCGGCTGCCGGCGAGCCTGAATCGCCTCGAGAGTCCACCCGAGCGTCGTGCCCTGCTCGAGCGCGACGCGGCTCGAATACTGGATCGTGAGTCCGTCCGCCATCGGGTCCGAGAACGGCACGCCGACTTCAACGACTTCTGCGACGTCCAGCACTTGCATCAGTGCGTTCTGGAAAACTTCCCGCGACGGGAATCCCGCCGTCAGGTAGGCAACGAGCGCCGGCGCGCCCTGCGCAGCGCGCGCGCGGATCGCCGCGCTGATGTCGGCGCCCGCCTGCATCATAATTCGCCCCCCAGCAGCTCAGCCTGCAAGGTGGCCAGATCTTTGTCGCCGCGACCCGAAAGCCCGACGAGAATGCGGCTGCCTGGATTGGCCGACGCGAAGCGGCGCGCGCCGGCCAGCGCATGCGCGCTCTCGAGCGCCGGCAGGATGCCTTCCGTCGCGCAACAATCGCGAACGGCCTCGAGCGCTTCCCGGTCGGTCGCCGTTTCGTAGTGAGCGCGCCCGGTCGATTGCAGCCAGGCATGCTCCGGCCCCACGGCCGAGTAATCGAGTCCTGCCGAAACAGAGTGGGTTTCGGACACCTGCCCGTGGGCGTCCTGGAGCAGCATCGTGTAGCTGCCGTGCAGCACGCCAGGGCGGCCGGACACGAGCGAGGCGGCGTTGTCGCCGAGACCCGGGCCGCGCCCGCCCGCCTCGATCCCGATCAGGGCCACCTGCCGGTCGGAGCGGAATGCATGAAAGAGGCCAATCGCATTCGAGCCGCCGCCCACGCAGGCGACGACCGCGTCCGGCAGGCCGCCGGCGGCGGTGTCGAACTGCACCCGTGCCTCGTGGCCGATCACGGACTGCAGCTCGCGCACCAGGTACGGGTAGGGATGCGGGCCCACCGCGGATCCGAGCAGGTAGTAGGCTTCGAGTGGCTCGGTCACCCAGTGTCGCAGCGCTTCGTCGATCGCGGCGCGCAGCGTCTGATCGCCGGCCGAGACCGCCCGCACTTCGGCGCCCAGCAGCTGCATGCGGCCGACGTTCGGGCGCTGGCGCTCCATGTCTTTCGCGCCCATGTACACGATGCAGGGCAGCGCGAGCCGCGCGCAGGCCGCGGCGCAGGCAACGCCGTGCTGGCCGGCGCCCGTTTCAGCGATCACGCGCTTCGCGCCCATGCGCCGCGCGAGCAGCGCCTGGCCGATCGCATTGTTGATCTTGTGCGCGCCCGTGTGCGCGAGATCCTCGCGCTTCAGCCAGACATCGGCGCCCCAGGTGCGCGAAAGCCCTATCGCGTGCGTCAGGGCAGTCGGCCGGCCGGCCCAGCTGCTGAGTTCCTGCAGGTATTCCCGACGGAATTCCGCAGTGTCGAGCGTCGACGCTACGGTTTCCTGCAAGCGGTCGAGTGCCGGCACGAGCGTCTCGGGCACATAACGCCCGCCGAAGGGACCGAACCGTCCGCGCGCGTCAGGCAGAGCGGTATCATTCATGAGTTCGCGCTCCGGTCCGCAGCGCGCGCCGCGGCGACGAACTGGCGGACGAGCGCTCCATCCTTGATGCCCGGCTCGCGCTCGACTCCGCTCGAGACGTCGACGCCGACCGGCCGGATCGCCTCGACTGCATGCGCCACGGTCTCGGGTTTCAGACCGCCGCCGATGATGAGTAGACTCCGGCGCGCCAACAGGGCCGCCGTCGCCCAGTCCGCCTGCAGGCCGTTGCCGCTGACTGCGGCGTCGAAAAGGATCATATGCGGCAGCTCCGTCGGCGCGCGCCGGCCGGTACGCAGCACCGGCCAACGCTGGATCTCCGGCGGAATGCCCATCACGCCGAAATCCTCGTGATCTGACTGCCAAACGTTCGGCCCGAACTCCGCGAGGATCTTTCGCACCAGTCTGCGCGTCGGATGCAGGGTCACTGCGACGCGCAGGATATCCGCAGGCAGAGCGCTCGCGAGTTCCGCCGCCCGCGACGGCGCGACGTTGCGGCGGGAAGATTCGTGGAATACGAACCCGATCGCGTCCGCGCCTGCCTCGACCGCCGCCGCGACATCGGCTTCCCGCGTGACGCCGCAGATCTTGACGAGGAGACTCACGCCGAGCGTCCTGCCGCGAGCATGTTGGCGACGAGCGGCGCCGGTTCGCGGCTGCGCATCAGAGACGTTCCGACGAGGGCCATATTGTAACCAGCGCGCGCGGCCGCCGCGCAGTCGAGCGGCGACTCAATGCCGCTCTCCGCCACCTTGATCGCATGAGAGGGCAGCCGCGGCGCGAGTTCCGCGAATTGCTCCGGCCGCACGGCGAGCGATCGCAGGTCCCGGCAATTGACGCCGACCATGACGGGCACGCCGTTCGCGCCCGACGCATCGCGTGGGACAAGGGTATTTGCGCTCTCGAGGTCCGCTTCGTCAAAAGCCTCGATAAGCACGAACAGGCATAGTTCGCGTGCGCAGTCGATCAGTTCGGCGAGCTGGTACTGCGACAGCATGCGCACGATCAGCAGAACTCCTCCGCCGCGAGCCACCCGCGTCTCGAACACCTGGTACGGATCGACGATGAAATCCTTGCGCATCACCGGCACGCCGAGCGGAGCCAGCGTCTCGGCAGCCATCCGAAGGTGCGACAGCTCGCCGCCGAACTGCGTCGGTTCGGTTACTACGGAGACCGCGGCTGCACCGCCTTGCGCGTATGCCGTCACCCGGGCGGCGACGTCGCACCTCCCCAGGGTGCCCGCGGACGGCGAGCGGCGCTTGAACTCCGCCATGAGGTCGAAACGCTTGTGCCGGCTGAGACGCGGCGGCACCGCGCTTTCAAATGCGCGCACGCGAAGCTTCGCGAGCGGCTCGCGCGAGCGCAGGTCGCCGACACGCGCGCGGCTCGAGGCCGCCATCAGACCGAGGAAATCCTTCATGCCGCCGTCTCCGCGCGCCAGGCGATCGCGCTGCCCAGAAGGCGTGCGGCGCGGCCATCGTCGATGGCGGCGGCCGCGAGCGCGGCGCCCGACACCGGGTCGCGCACGATTCCGGTCACTTCGGCGACGAGCGCCGCCCCCATGACGAGCGCGTCGCGGTGCGCGCCCTGCTCTTCGTTGCGCATCACTGCCGCCAGCCGGGTCGCGTTGTAGGCCGCGTCGCCACCTCGCAGCTCGTCCTCGCGCGACGTGTGCAGGCCGAAGTCTACGGCTGTGCGCTTCTCCTCGCGGACGGAGCCGGGGCGCACGTCGAAGAGCGTGAATGGCGCGGCGGGCGTCGGCTCGTCCCAGCCGCCGTCGCCATGCACGACGAACATACGCACGATCTCCATGCCGGCGAGCGTCTCGGCCATCAGCCGTGCGACGTCGAGACTCCAGGCGCCGATCACGGCATGCGGCACGCCGGCCGGATTCGAGAGTGGCCCCAGGAGGTTGAAGACGGTGCGCACGCCGAGCGCCGCGCGCACCGGCGCGACTGCTTTCATGGCGGGGTGATAGTGTGGCGCGAACAGGAACGTGAAGCCGACCCGGTCGAGGCACTGGATCGCGTCCGCTTCGTTCGCGGGCAGCGTGAAGCCGAGCGCTTCCAGCACGTCGGCGCTGCCACAGCGCGAGGACACGGAGCGATTTCCATGCTTGGCGATGCGGATGCCGCAGGTCGCCGCGAGCAGCGCGGCACCCGTCGAGAGGTTGAGGCTCTGCGAGCCGTCGCCGCCCGTGCCCACGACGTCCGCAACCGGAGTACCGGCTGCGATCACCGGACGGCGCGCGAGCGCGCGCATGGCGCGGGCGAAGCCGCGCACCTCGTCGGCCGTGACTCCACGCAGGCGCAATGCCGAGAGGATGGCGCCTGCCATCGCGGGCGTCATGGAAGAGTCGGTGAGCGCAATCAGCAGGTCATAGGCTGCACTCTCCGCAAGCACTTGGCGGTCGAGCAGCGCCTCGAGCACTTGCCGGCCGGTCGGGCTCACGTCGACAGCCCCGGCATGAGGAAGTTCGCGAGCATGCGCGGACCGAGCGGCGTCAGAACGCTCTCGGGGTGGAACTGCACCCCTTCCATGCGCAGGTACCGGTGGCGGACGCCCATGACCTCCCCTTCCGCGGTCCAGGCCGTCACGTCCAGCTCCGCGGGGAGGCCCTCACGCTCGGCGATCAACGAGTGATAGCGGCCGGCCTCGAGCGGGCTCGGTAACTCTTCAAAAAGCCCGCGACGGTCGTGTTGCACCGAGGAGGCTTTGCCGTGCATCAGGCGCTTCGCGCGGACCACTCGCCCATCGCAGGCCTCGACCATCGCCTGGTGGCCGAGGCAGACGCCGAGGATCGGGAGCTTGCCCGCAAAGGCCTTGATGATCGGCACCGAGATGCCCGCCTCGGCCGGTGAGCCCGGCCCCGGCGATACGCAAATGTGAGTCGGCTTGAGCGCCGCCGCCTCCTCGACCGCGATCTGGTCGTTGCGCCGCACGTCGACCTTCGCGCCGAGGACGAGAAACGCCTGCACGAGGTTGTAGGTGAAGGAATCGTAGTTGTCGATCAAAAGGACTCGCGCCGTCATGTCATCTCCTTCGCCAGCTCGAGCGCACCCCGGAGCGCCGCGCTCTTGGCCATGACCTCGTCGTATTCGCGATCCGGGACGCTGTCGGCGACGATGCCGGCGCCCGCCTGGTAGCGGTAACTGCCGTTGGCGAAGACGATCGTGCGAATCGTGATCGCCTGATCGGTGCTGCCATTCGCGCCGAAGTAACCGACCGCTCCCCCGTAAAGCGCGCGACCGACCGGCTCAAGCTCGTCGATGATCTGCATGGCGCGAACCTTCGGTGCGCCGACGAGCGTTCCAGCCGGAAAAGCGGCGGCAAACAAGTCGAACGCGTCCTTACCCGGCGCCAGTACGCCTGTGACGCCGCTCACGAGATGCATCACGTGGCTGTAGCGCTCGACCTCGCGATCGGGCTGCACACGGATCGAGCCGGCGCGCGCCACGCGCCCGAGATCGTTGCGCGCGAGATCCACGAGCATGACGTGCTCGGCATTCTCTTTGGGATCGGCCTGCAGCCGGCTCGCCAGCACGTCGTCTTCCGTCGCACTGGAACCGCGCGGATGCGTTCCTGCGATGGGCCGAAGCTCCGCATTCGATCCCGTGAGGCGCACCAGCGCTTCCGGCGACGAGCCGACCACGGTCACCGGGCCGCTCTCGCAGTAGTACATGTAGGGCGAAGGATTCAGGAGGCGCAGCGCACGATAGACGTTGAACGGATCGCCCTCGCAGTCGCCGTCGAAACGCACGGATAGAACGAGCTGGTAGGCATCGCCCGCGCGGATGTGCGCGTTCGCCCGTTCGACGGCCCCGACGAATTCTCCGCGCTCGAAGCTCGGCGCTGCTGCTCCATGGCCGTTCTGGCGCTGCCGTCGCGGCACGGGCCCAGCCAGTGCGCGGACGATTTCGCGCTTCAGCGCCTGGCGCTCGTGCTCACCGCCCGCGTGCAGAAGCATTACGCCGCGCGTCAGATGATCGAACACGAGCAAGGACTGCGGTGCGACGTAGTAGGCGTCAGGCGTTGTCGAGTCTGCGCGATGGGGCAGCGACGAGGGCTCGAAGCGGCGGGCGAATTCGTACGAGGAGAAACCGACCAGGCCGCCGGGCAGCGGCAATTCTGATTCGTCCGGCTCGAGCTTCGGCGCGCGCGTAAGCGCTTCGCGGAGCGCCGTGAGCGTCCCGCCGCCGCCGTTCAGCGGACCCTGAAACCTGCCGTCGATCGTAAGTCCGCGCCCATCGATCAGCGTCTCCTGGCAGTTGCCGAGCCCGATGAAGGAATAGCGCGCGACGCGCAGGCCCTGCTCCACGCTTTCCAGGAGAAAGCGCGGGCGAAGCGGACGCAGCTTGAGATACGCCGAGACTGGCGTGTCGAGATCCGCTGCGATGTCGTACGAAAGAACCCTGCGCATGCGCAAACGCCCTTCGCCGGTATTTCCGGAGAGGGGTCCTGGTTGTAGATGAAACTCGGGAGACTAAACGAGACTACGCGACCAGCGCCCACTCCGGAGAGCGGTGCCACCACCAGGCGAAGAAATACGTGGTGCGCGCGGTCATGTAGGACGGAGTATTGCTTTGCGGCCGATCACCGGTCAAGCAGCGCCTTCAACGGCGCCGCCCCCCCGCCAGGCGCGCATCGGCGATGGCGTAACCGCCGTTGCCCGCCTGAAGGAACTTGGCCACGCGGCCGATGGTCGTGACGCTGACGCCGGTTTCGCGCTGGATGGCGCGGTAGGGCACGTGCTTCCCCAGCATGGCGACGACCGACCAGCGGTCGGCCATGGCCTGGAGCTCGGCCGGCGTGCACAAATCGCGGAAAAAGGCTCGAAGTTCATCGGGAGTCCTGAGCGACTGGATTGCCTGGTACAGCGCCCGCTCGTTGAGCGCCTCCTGGCGCGGGCTCACGTTCCGATGCTCCTTCATGGGCGGCTCCGGGCTAGCGTGTATTAATACGCTAATACATCGTGAATGAGCTAGCAAGCCTCCTAACAGCAGGAGCTTTTCATGGCGGTGAAGCTCGGCGACTTCCTCTTCGTCCCCGGCTTCGGCGGCGAGATGCAGGTTGCGCGAGAATCGTTCATTCTTGTCCCGAGGCACGTGACGCCCAATGCGAGAGTCTTCTGCTTGCCGATTTTGATGGTATCTCCACGCTGTCCGAAGTAGATACCATTGAAAGTACCATCAACTCGGCGGGCAACAGCAATACGATGTGAAACGCCCTGCGCTCGGAACAGCCGGAGATTCAAGGGAATTTCCGGTGTTCCGAGACAGCGTGAGCTGTCGTGAGAATGATGGTTGGCGGAGAGAGAGGGATTCGAAATCGGGCGGGTGACCTTATGGATCAGTAAGTTGCTGAACGATAAGGAATCGGCGTCCCCTGCGATCCCCCAAAGTCCCCGTTTTTGCCACCACAACCGCCAAAGTGCGCCGTGACAATCAGACGGAGTCACGGCGGCTGGAGCAGCACGTAGTGGTGATCCTCCGCTTTCCTTTCTCTTGTGCAACGCTCGCCGCTATACACCCAGCAAGTGTGTGGCTTGCCGTTCGGCTCAAAGAGAACTGATTCCGAAAGGCCGAGTTTCCGCATTTCGCCGCCGTGGACATGGCATGGACAGTTTGGCTGCTCATTGTCCCCCCAATGCCTTCAACCTGAGCCAATCCTTCGCTGCTTCGATGGTAGAGCCTGCTACGACTGCACATCAATCCATCCCAGGCAAGCCCGTGCCTCCGCTACATTCAGCGATGCTGCTCAGTGATATGACCGACGAATTTCCAACCGGTGTCGGCGTTCCAAGCAAACGTATACCCAGTCGGGCCATCGATGAAAACTGCCATCGGGTCGGCACCTGGTGGTGTGGTTTCTGCGTACGAAGCCGCCACCGGGGAGAAGTCCACCTTCCGCGCCGAGAGAGTCCGTGCAACTCCTTCGGATTTCGCCGCGGCCAGGTATTTCCAACCTTGACCAGGGGAATGCATGAGCTGGAAGGCGTTTCCGTTTGCATCTTCCAGGAAGAGCACGTGTGGCAAGGCGGCGTCAGGGCAGTATTCTCCGGCCGCCGCAGTCCCGGCGAGACTTGCGACTCGCTGGTCCGTCAAGTCATCCGCCGAACAACCCACTAGTGCGAGGACTACGATTGCCAGGCCAGTTTTCGCGATACCGAGCGTACGCGCTGCAGTCAAAGTCTTCATCGTCAGTTCTCCATAATCAAAGTGTCTTGAGACTTCGATGGCTCGCGACGCACGCACGGGCCCGCGTGGTCCTTCAGGTGCTCCTCGGGCGGCTGAGCAAGGCTGCTGCCCGCGTCTGTCCATCGGCTAAGCGCGACGCAGGCTTTACCGGCACGGTTGCCTGCACTGGTGTTTCCGTCCGCGGGCGGCTGAGCAACGCCGCAGCCAAAGCCTGCGCATCCGTTGGTTCAGTTGCCGTTGACGGCGCGGACACCGAGCGGTCCGCGGGCACTGATCCGACGATCTGGGGACGGCTCAGTAAGGCCGCCGCCTGCGCGTGACCATCTGTCGATGACGAACGGGGCAAGGCGTCGCCCATTGCGGCCGTTGTCGCGAGGATCATCGGGAGCAGAAGTAGACGTGATTTCAGGGGAATCAGGGCCGAATACGCTTTCATGACACTCTCCATGGCTGGTTGATAGTCACTTGCACTTTGCAAGTTAGTAGACACATTATCACCGTTACTTGTAATATGCAAGTGACTCGACAGAGCGGCGGAGAGCAACGATGAAAGGCAGGAAATTCAAGACGGGGGAGTTACGGCGATCCCCTTGCCCCGTGGCGAACACACTCGACCTGGTGGGTGACAAGTGGTCGCTGCTGATCATTCGGGACATGCTCGTTGGCAGCAGCACTTTCGGGGAACTGGCTGCTTCGCCGGAGGGAATTACCACCAACATCCTGGCCGACCGCCTGCGGCGGCTCGAGGACGCCGGTGTCATCGTAAGTTCTGCCTATCAGGATCACCCGGTGCGATACGCCTATTCACTCAGCGACAAGGGCAAAGAACTTGCCGATGTCGTGCAGGCATTCGTGCAGTGGGGCAAGAAGCACATCCCGGGAACGCGGACCTATGAGGAGGCCGGATACGATTTCTCGCGCGCCCGATCGGGCCGCGGCGCCGCGCGCAAGCAAACCAAACCGCGCGGCGACTAGTTCGCGCCTGCTACGACGCCAGGTGGCGGCGCTTCGTACCCGCGTCAGGGCACCCCTCCTCCTTCATCAGCCCCTCCTGCGCTCTTCACAGAAGCGAGCTCCGAGCGATGACCATGCGTTTGAACTACCTATACCTCATGTCACAGCGCTTGGACATCGGCAAGAAGAATTGCTTCGGCGCAGATTGATCGCGGCCCGAGCCGCTCGTTGCATTCAGACTCGGCTACCGAGATCTGTGATAAGGCAGGTCTCAGATCCGTAGGCGATCAGCCGGCCTGTGCCATCGAACACCTTCCCTTCCGAGCTGGCTACGCGCCTGCCGGAATGAAGCAGCGTTCCTTCACAGCGCAGTAGCCCGGTCTTCGCGTGAGCCGCTCGCACGAATACCGTCTTCATTTCAATGGTGGTGTAGGTCTGTGCAGCTTTGAGCGTCGACTGCACCACGCATCCCATGCACGAATCCAACAGCGTGGCAATCCAACCGCCGTGGATCACCCCCATAGGGTTGTAAAACCGGGCGGAAGGCATGGCTTCAAACACGACGCGCCCTGTCTCCGCCGAGACCATCCAAATATCCGTCGTCTCACTGAATGGCGGCGATGGCTCGCGCCGCTCCAGCATGCTCTTCAAGAAATCGAGGCCTGAGCTTGCGGTTGCGGTCGCCGGGTCAACAACGCCGAAAGCGTGGAAGGGGTTGTGTTCACTCAAGGTAATCTCTCGGGTGCGATTCGCGATGGCGGCATGCCGGAGATCCGTTGCAGGCCGGCGAGCCGATTCCTTCTGCTAGGCTGTGACAGGCTCGGCTCGAAGCGCAGAAACGGCTTGCCGGTCCTTCGCCGTCGGTTTGATCTTGAACCAGATGGCGTACAACGCCGGCAAGAACACCAGGGTGAGAACCGTCCCGCCGAACGTGCCACCGATCAAGGTGTACGCCAGCGTTCCCCAGAAAACGGAATGGGTGAGCGGAATGAACGCCAGCATGGCGGCGAGCGCGGTCAGAATGACCGGACGGGAGCGCTGCACAGTGGCCTCGACGACGGCATCGAATAGCGCCAATCCATCCTTCTCGTTGCTGCGGATCTGGCCGATCAGGATGAGCGTGTTGCGCATCAGGATTCCGGACAGCGCGATCAGCCCGACCAGCGCGTTGATGCCGAACGGTTGCTGGAACAACAGCAAGGTCGGGATGACCCCGATGAGGCCCAGCGGTGCGGTTGCGAACACCATCGTCATCATGGAGATCGAGCGGACCTGGACGATGATCGTGATTAGCGTAAGGGCGATCATGATGGGGAACAGCGGCGCCAAGGCGCGATTTGCCTTGCCGGATTCCTCTATGGAACCGCCCTGCTCGATTCGGTAGCCCGCCGGCAGTTTCGCGATGATGGGCTGCAGTTCTTTCCACACGGCGGTGGACACATCTGGCGGCTGCAAACCCTCGGCAATGTCTCCGCGCACGGTGATCGTCGGCGTGCGATCGCGGCGACGCAGGATCGGATCTTCCATGCGGATTTCCACCGTTCCGATCTGCGACAGCGGAATCCGCTGGCCGGCCGCTCCAACCAAGGTGAAATCGGCGATCTTGCTCGGATCGAGCCGCGCGTTGCCGGCAGATCGGGCAGTGACCTGCACCGAACGGATGTCTTCGCGGACGTCGGTGATCGGGATGCCGCTCAACAGGAACTGAAGCTGTTGCGCGATGTCGCTGGACGTCAACCCGATGCTTTGGAGCCTGTCCTGATCGAGCGCAAAACGAAGCGAAGGCACGCGGTCGCCCCAATCGCTGTTGGTTGTTCTCATCAGCGGGCTCGCCTGCATCACGGCGAGTGCCTGCGCCGCAATGTCGCGGAGCTTGTCCGGGTCGGGACCCATCACGCGGAACGCCACCGGGTACGGCGAATACGGTCCAAACACCAGCTGAGCAACCCGCACACGGGCTTCCGGCGCAATGCCGTCGGCCACTGCCTGACGCAGCCTAAATTTGAGCGCTTCGCGCGCCTCTTCGCTCTCCGTCAATACGACGATTTTCGCGAACGAGGGATCGGGTAGCTCCGGCGCCATGGCGAGATAGAAGCGCGGCGAGCCCTGGCCGACGTAGGCGGTCACGATCTTGGCTTCCGGCTGCTTAGCCAGCCAAGCCTCGACCTTGGCGGTGGCGGCACTCGTCTGCTCGATGGACGTCCCATACGGCATCTGCACTTCGACCAGCACCTCTGGGCGATCAGAAGTCGGAAAGAACTGCTTCTTCACCACACCCATGCCCAGCACCGCGACGAAGAACGCACCGGCCACGCTGCCCGCGACCAGCCATTTGCGGCGAATCACCCAACCAAGCAGTTGGCGGAAACGGTTATACCGCGGCGTGGCATAGATCGCCTCGTGCCCGCCCGCGCGCTTCTTGATGTTCGGGAGCAGCTTCACGCCCAGGTAGGGCGTGAAGACGACAGCAACGATCCAGGATACGATCAGCGCGAGGCCGACGATCCAGAACATGTTGCTGGTGTACTCGCCGGCGGTCGACTTGGCGAAGCCGTTCGGCATGAAGCCGATCGCGGTCACCAAGGTCCCGGCGAGCATGGGTGCGGCGGTATGACTCCATGCATAGGCCGCTGCGCCGATACGGTCGTAGCCTTCCTCCATCTTCACGACCATCATCTCGATGGCGATGATCGCGTCGTCGACCAGGAGTCCTAGCGCCAGTATCAACGAGCCGAGCGTAATGCGGTCGAAGTCCTTGCCGGTGGCCGCCATGACGATGAATACCGTGGCCAAGGTCAAAGGAACCGCCGCCGCGACGACGATGCCGACGCGCCATCCCATGCTGAGAAAGCTCACGAGCATCACCACGCCGAGGGCGACGAAGAACTTGACCATGAACTCGTCAACGGCCGCCCGAATGTTGACGGACTGATCCGTAACCTTGGACAGACTCATCCCGAGCGGCATTTCCGCGTTCATTGCCGCCGCTTCCGCCTCCAGTTCCTTGCCGAGATCGAGGCCGTTCCACGCTTCGCGCATGATCACGCCGAGCAGCAAGGTGGGCTCGCCGTTGTTGCGGATCAGGAAGGTGGCCGGGTCTTCGTAGCCGCGCTTCACTTCGGCGATGTCGGAGAGCTTCAGGGTGCGGCCTTGCGCGGCGACGGGGGTATTCCGGATCTCATGCAGATCGTCGATAGCGCCGTCCAGGCGGATGAAAACTTGCGGGCCCTTCGCTTCGATCGAGCCCGCGGGCGTCATGACGTTGCGGCTGTTGAGCGCGGCGAAAATTTCTCGAGGGGACATGCCCAAGGTCGCGAGGCGATCGTAGGAGAACTCGACGAAGATCCTTTCTGCCTGCTCGCCGATAATGTTCACCTTCTTGACACCTGGCACGTGAAGCAATCGTTGGCGCAACGCTTCCGCTTGCCGGACGAGGTGCCGATGCGGCTCACCCTTCGCCTTCAGCGCGTACAGAGCAAAGGTCACGTCGGCGTATTCGTCGTTCACCATCGGACCGATGACACCACGCGGCAAGTGAGGCGCCTCGTCGCCGAGTTTCTTCCGCGCCTGATAGAACTGCTCGGGGACATCGGGGGGCGGCGTGCTGTCGCGCAAGATCACCGTGGTGAACGCCAGGCCCGGTCGTGTATAGGTCTCGGTCCGGTCATACCAGCGGAGCTCCTGCATCCGCTTCTCCAATCTTTCAGCGACCAACTCTTCCATCTGCTTTGCCGTCGCTCCCGGCCAAGCCGTGACGACGGTCATGTGCTTGATCGTGAAGGAGGGGTCTTCCGCGCGGCCCAACATCAGGAAGGCCACGACGCCGGCGACAGAGATCGCCAGAAACAGAAACAGAGTGACGGAGCGCTCGCGTACGGCGAGGGCGGAAAGATTGAAGCCGCTCATCACTCTGTCCCGCCTTTGACGGCCACGCCTCGCGCGACCTCGCTGCCGAGTCGCACGGGCTCACCTTCGTGCAGCAGATGCGCACCGAGCGCAACGACGCGATCGCCCGCCTTGAAATTGCCGAGGACCGAAGCCGCTTCGTCGCTGAGGTTGGCGATTCGCACGGCGCGCCACGTGACCCGAGGCGTTTCCCCTTGGACCAGCCATACGCCGGGACCCTTCCCCGGATCGAAGATCGCGCCGATGGGTACCTGCAATGACGGCGCTGACGGGCTATCAGAGATGTGGATGGAGATGGTCGAGCCGAGCGGCGCGTCTGCGAGCCGGCTCTCCAGTACGTATCGAGCTTCGAAGGTCCGCGTCTGACGGTTTGCGGCATTCGACAGCTGGCGAAGCTTCGCCGCGCCCACCAGCTCGCTTCCATACAAGGTGGCGCGCCCGGTCGATCCGATCGCCGGGCGCAGCGTTTCGGGAAGCTCGACGACCGCCTCGCGACTTCCGGCATGCGCCACACGCACGACGACTTGGCCGGCATCGACGACCTGGCCGGGCTCCGCCAGCGTCTCGACGACCACGCCGTCCGCATCAGCAAACAGGACTGCGTAGCTCGTCTCGTTGCGGGCAACGTCGGCGTGGGCTTCGGCCGCATTGAGCTCCGCTCTTGCCGCTTCGGCAGCAGCCTTGACCTTGTCATAGGCCGATGCCGAAACCGCACCCCCGGCGACGAGGTCGCGGTATCGCGCTTCGTCATCCGCCGTTTGGCGCGCGCGCGCCTTGGCGGCGGAAACGGCTTCCTCGTGTGCGCGCATCGCGAGGCTGAGGTCCGTGGGATCGATACGCATGAGCGCTTGGCCGCGCTTGACCATTTGGCCGGCATCAACCAAGCGTTCCAGAACCTTCCCGGGGAGTCGGAACCCCAGGTCGCTCTGCACACGGGCCGCGACGATGCCGGTGAACGAACGCTCTGACTGGGCGGAGATCTCGACAGTCTCTATCCGCACCAGCGGAGGCTGTGTCCGCGGGTCAGTTGAGGAAGAAGTGGCGTCACTGCATGCCGCCAAGACGAAGGGCAGCAGCCCGACGACGGTAACGAACGGAACATCACGGCGCTGCAGCATGGAAACCTCCGGGAGATCGAAGGTTTACTCTATTACTAGTGACCAATATCGGCAATGGTCACAAGCAAAATTGCTATGGAGCTAGGCTGCGCAGCACCAGGTTCGAAAGCTGCACCGGCGCATCCTCGACGAGATCGAGGTTGTGCTGGAGCAGGAGCGGATTCACGTAGGGCTGCATGACGAGATAGATCGCATGCACCGTCTCGTCCAGCGGCGTTTTGCGCTCGAACTCGCCGGTCTCGCGACCTTCGCGGACTATGTCCATCAGGATCTGCCTGATGCGCTGCGCGTAGCCGCGGGCGGACGGCCATCCCTCGGCGGCGGACGACGCGGCGATGTCGTACAGCTTGCGATCGTTGAAGAACAGACTCACGCTGGTCGCAGTTAACGCTTTGAACATCCTACGAAATTTTTCCGTGGATGTGGGCGCGCCAGCGACGGCCTCCTCGACCGCAGTGACGATCGCACTCAAGGTCTTGGAGCAGATGGCTTCGCCGATGGCCTGCTTGGAATCGAAGAACTTGTAGATGTAAGCCTTAGAGAAGCCGATCGCCTTTGCCAGGTCGGAGACTGTGGTCTTCTCGTAGCCGTAGCGGCTGAAGTGCTCTTCGGCCGCCTCCACGATCTGCTCTCGAACATTGTGGTCGGCGGGGCCCCGCGAAGGCACAGCGGAAAACGCAATTTCATTCATGAAAGAAACAATACCTCGCATTCATTCACTTGACAACTAGTGACCAATATGGATTATAGTCACTAGCGCGGCTTAAGTCTCAATGGAGTCTCCAATGCTCGCCCGTTCCCGCCCTGTCATCCTCCTCCTGAGTTTCAGCCTCTTGGGGGGTTGCGCGGTCGGCCCTGATTACCGGTCGCCCGATATTGCCGTGTCGTCCCGCTTTCTCGGTCAGGACGGCGTCACGCACCGGGAGGCTCCGAGCAAAGCGGACCTTCAAGCCTGGTGGACCGGCTTCGATGATCCACTGCTGACGCGCTTCATCGCCTTGGCCCTCGAACAGAATCTGGACATCGCGCAAGCGGCGGCACGTGTTTACCAATCGCGCGCGTCGTTGCGCCTGGCCGATGCAGCGCTGCTTCCATCGGCCAGTGTGAGCGCGCAAGGTGCAAAGGCCTACCAGTCGGTCGAGACCCCACTAGGACAAGTGCTCCACGCGACGCCCGATTTCGACCGCAGTAGCAGCTACTACGAGGCGAACCTCGGTGCGAGTTGGGAAGTCGACGTGTTCGGCGGCCTGCGGCGAGGGCGGGAAGCCGCACGCGCGGAGTATCAGGCATCCGAAGCCGGCGCTGTGGCAACACAGCTGGCCGTGGCCGCGCAAACGGCGGATGTGTACGTCACGATCCGAGGGCTGCAGGCGCGCATCGCGATCGCCAGACAACAAGCGGAGACGCGCCGTCAGCTTCTCTCCACAGTCAAGCTCCAGTACGAGAAGGGGATCGCCGCCGAGCTTCAGGTGCGCCAAGCCGAGGGTTCGCTCGCTCAGGTCGAGGCGCAGATCCCCGTCCTGGAAGCAGGGCTCGATGCGGCGATGAACGCGCTGGACGTGCTTGTCGGAGCGCAGCCGGGAACCTACCGCGCCGAACTGAGCCCGGCGGCGTCTATCCCAATCGCTCCAGGGTTGGCCGAGACCGGCACGCCCGCCGAGATGATCCGGCGCAGACCGGATCTCTTCGTGGCCGAGCGGCGCCTTGCAGCAGCCAACGGGCGCATCGGCGTGGCGATTTCGGAGTACTACCCCAAGTTCTCGCTCGGCGCGCTGCTGGGCAGCGCCACCGCAATCTCGAGCGGCAATCTCTTCACCAACGATGCCAACCAACACCAGGGCGTCCTCGGGCTTCGTTGGCGTTTGTTCGACTTCGGCCGCGTCGATGCGCAGATCGCCGCCGCGCGTGGCCAGGAGGTTGAAGCACTCGCCGCATACCGGCTGGCCGTGCTGCGGGCGACCGAGGAAGTGGAAAACTCATTTTCGGCCCTCGTAAAACGCGAGGTTCAAGTCGGCATCCTCACGCGGGGTGAATCCTCGCTCACGCGTGCACGCGATAACTCGCTTGCCGCGTACAAAGGTGGCGTCGTGAGCCTGATCGAGGTTCTAGATGCCGATGGCAACCTGCTGCAGATGCGCGACGAGAAGGCGCAGGCGCAAACCGAAGCTGCGCGCGCCGCCATCTCCTCCTTCCGGGCTTTGGGTGGCGGATGGGATGCGCGAGATGCAAGCAGCAACAGCTATAGCGCCCTTCAGTGAACAGTTACAGGTGAACGAAATGACAGCAACAGACAATTCGTGGGTCCTCGTCACAGGCGCATCGAGTGGCTTCGGCGAGCAGTTCGCCCGTCAATATGCCGAGCAGGGCCATTCCCTGGTCCTCGTTGCGCGCCGGCTGGACCGGCTTCAAACACTCGCCGAGGCGCTACGCCAGCAGTACCGCATTGATGTCGTCGTGGAGCAGGTCGATCTTTCAAATCTTGAGGCAGTCATCCAACTGCATCAGCGGCTCCGCGAGCGAGGCGTTGCGATCGACATCCTGATCAACAACGCCGGCCACGGACTGCAAGGCCCGTTCGTGGACGGCAAGTTGGACGCGGCGCTCGCGATGCTGCAGCTGGATGTCGTGAGCCTGACCGCGGTCACGCACGTCTTTGCGCAAGACATGCGGACACGCGGACGCGGGAAGATCCTGCTCGTCGCCAGTCTGCTGGCCTACCAGGGCGTGGAGAACTTCGCCGTCTATGCCGCCGCCAAAGCCTACGTGTTGCGTCTGGGTGAGGCCCTGCATCGCGAACTCAAACGCGATGGCGTCACCGTGACGGCGCTTTGCCCGGGCATGTCGAACACCGGATTCGCCAAAGCGGCGCAACAGAAGATCACGCCCGCGTTGAAGCTGTTGATGATGCAACCCGCGCCGGTGGTGCGCGCCGGTATCCGTGCGCTGCAGGGCGGACGCATCAGCGTCGTGCCAGGCTGGGCGAACAAGGCCGCCGTGATCTTTATCTGGGCAACGCCACGCTGGCTGCACCAGGCCATTTTCTCTCGCGTCATGAACGCATGAGCCGGCCGCCGTGAGGCTGTCTTCCTCGGGCGCAGGACGGATAGACGGCGTCGTCCGCAACGGCAATCGCTTCGATCTCGATCATCGCGTCCCTCGAGTAGAGCGAACTCACCTGGACGATCGTGTTGGCCGGCTGGGCGGTTCGTTCCGGGTTGTCGCAGGCTTCGGCTGGGCGGCTCGTGTCTGCCATCCCTTCGCATAATTGGAGGACCTCTAATGCTATACAGTTACATTGTCAAAAAATTGATCCGACAGAGCTTCGACCACGTCAACAACCATCGCTGGGATGAGCTGCTGAAAGCGGTCGCGCCGAATGTCCATCAACGCGTGCCCGGCGCCCACTCGCTTGGTGGTGAGCGTCACGACAAAGAAACCTTGCGCCGCTGGTTTGAGCGCTTCGGCCGCGTCCTGCCCAATGTCCATCTCAAGGTCAACAACATCTGGGTGAAGGGCTGGCCGTGGCACACAACCGTGTTTGCGCAGTGGGACGGCACCGCAACGCTGCTCAACGGCGACGCGTACTTCAACCGTGGTCTCCACGTGTTCACCCTGCGCTGGGGCAAGGTATATGCAATCGATGAGTTTCAAGATTCACAAGAAGTGGCCCGTGGGCTTGCCGCCCAAGCGGCAGCTGGCCTCAAAGAGGCTGTCGCCGAACAAATTGTAAGCTAGTCACTCACTTTTACACGCCACTCGGATTGCCGCCTCCTGACTACGAACTGACTAGCACATCGCGAGGCGCCTAGCGCAGGATCGCCACGCCACTCACTTTCACTTTCGAGTACGGCTCGGGGCGTTTAGTGCGATTCTATTTAGTGGTCCGCTCGACGGAGTTGGCTGAATCAATTAGCTTCCGGAGCAAACAGAAGGAGTCCTCATGCCATTCGAAGAAGACGGGTTTCTTGCTCCCGAGATGGCGGAGTGGATCCGTCAGCACCGGACGGACCATCGGGTTCTGGTGCGTTGGCGGTCATTCAGAATGAGCGCGACCGGGCATCATCCAGCGCATATAGAAAATCCTACGCGAGCGCCCGGTCCCAAAGCTGCTTCAGCGAACACGCGCGCCGCTGACGACCCGGGCCGAATGAGAACTGCCGCTTGCGAATACGATGCGCCAGCTCGATGCCGGCGATTGTGATGGCCGCATTCCGAAAGCACTTGAAACCCATCATGGAGGCGCAGCGGCGTTTGATGGCGCGATGGTCTTGCTCAACGATGTTGTTGAGGTAGCGGCAGCTCCGCACCAGCACGTACTTCCACTTGGGATCTTCCCGTCGCAGAAGACGCAGCGCTCGGTGACTCGGGACATGGCCATCGAGCGTCACTTTGCGCGGCCATCGAGGCAAGCTCGTGGTCAATGCCTTCCTGAAGAATGCTTGGGCCGCCGCGATGCCACGATCCGGGCGAAGCAGAAAGTCCACCGTCTTGCCGTACTTGTCGACAGCTCGATAAAGGTAGTGCCATTTGCCTCGAACGCAAATGTACTTCTCGTCAACCCGCCAGGAAGAATTGACGCGTCGGGAGTACCGACCCCATCGCTTCTCAAACTCCGGCACATAGCGAACGACCCATCGCAGGATAGTCGTATGCGAAACGGCGATTCCTCGCTCCGCCAACATCGCGACGAGATCTCGATAGCTCAGACGGTAGGTGATGTACCAGCGAACGGAAAGCTCGATGATCTCGGCTTCGAACCTGCGCCGGCGGTAGATCGGATCTCGCGCTATCGGTTTGGACATTCGGACATCCCGCAAGGAGTCCGAATTCTACGGCAATGCCGCTAATGCACCGGAACCAAGTTAACTTAGTAGATCAACAGGTTACTGAACCAAAAGGAATTCGCGTCCCCTCTGGTTCCCTCGAATCCCCGGATTTGCCACCAGAATTGCCACCAGGACTTCACTTCGCCGGCACACTGCCTTTCAATTAGCCGATACCTATCTTTTCAAATAGCCGGCACTGAGGGTTACAATTGGCCGGTATGGCAAGGGCTGCCTTGTATCGCCGGCTCGCAGAACCACGCTTGGTCGAAGCGCTGGCCGACACTCCCGTCGTCCTGATTCACGGGCCGCGGCAATGCGGCAAGACCACCCTCGCTCTGCAGGTCGGCAAGCGCCGAGGTTATCGCTATTACACATTCGATGATGCGGCAACCCTCGCGGCCGCACGAGCGGACATTACCGGATTTGTGGCTCGGCTGGAGCGGCGTGCCATCCTCGATGAGGTGCAGCACGTGCCCGAGCTGTTCGCCGCACTCAAGCCTGTAATCGATACGGACCGCAGATCCGGGAAGTTCATCCTGACGGGCTCCTCCAACGTCCTGCTCGTGCCTCGGCTATCGGACTCGCTCGCCGGCCGCATGGAAATCTTCCGTCTCTATCCTCTTTCGCAAGTCGAGCTTGCGCGCGCGAAACCTAGGTTTCTCGACATGTTGTTCTCCGCTGCACAGGAATTTCCACACGCCGGTAGGGAGGGAAAGCAGTTGGTCGAGCGCATTGTTCGCGGTGGCTATCCGGTCGTGCAGAAACGGACGCCTCGACGGCGACAGGACTGGTACGCGAACTACGTGGAGACGCTGATCCAGCGCGACGTGCGGGATATCGCGCGTGTCGGCAGCCTCGCTGCGCTACCGAAGCTCCTGACGCTTGCCGCCAGTCAAACAGCACGACTTGCCAATTTGAGTGAGCTGGCTAGCGGGTTCGAGCTCAGCCGGCCCACGATTCACAGCTATCTCACGCTGATCGAACGTCTGTTCCTGGTGGAGTTCCTGCCGCCGTGGTTCAGCAACCGGGTCAAGCGGCTGATCAAGACGCCAAAGCTGCATTTCGGCGATACGGGTCTTGCCTGCAGTCTGCTGCGATGCAGCGCTGCTGAACTTGATGACCAGCGGGAGCTGCTCGGCCAGATGCTGGAGACCTTTATCTTCGGCGAAATCGCAAAGCAGGTGAGCGCTCATCCGGAAAGGATCGCGCTCTATCACCTGCGCGACAAGGACGGGTATGAAGTCGATATTGTTCTACAGCTCGGTACGAGCCATGCCGGCATTGAGGTCAAGGCGGCGAGCTCTGTTGGCGAACGCGACTTCCGCGGCCTCAAGCGCCTGCGCGAGATCCTGGGCGCGAGATTCCACACGGGAATCGTTTTGTACGACGGCGATCACGTGCTGCCCTTCGGGGATCGCTTACTCGCCGTTCCGTTGAGCGCCTTGTGGACTCGACATCGCTGAGTGGCAGACGGATGCGCTCATTGCCCGATTCTCGATGAGCTCGACAAAAACAGAGCGTCACGATGACGGCGGTGGGCATTCGCCACTGGATTTGCCACTAGCCACCAGTATCAGCGAGGCAAGTGCTCGAAAAGGATCGGAAGGGACTGGCGGAGAGAGAGGGATTCGAACCGACTTCAGACCCGATGTCGGATCAGCAAGTTACAGATTTGGAAAACGATTTGGTCCCCACCGATCCCATTAAGTCCCCGTAGCTGTCACTAGAGCTGTCACTGGGAATCCCTCTCTCACCGAAGCACCGATCTACCCTGTCTCAAGACGAAACTACGTTCCTCGCGAGTCTACACCAGGGTCCTAGAGAGCCGCTGAGCCACTGGCGCTGCACTCTCTTTGTATCACGCTGCAACGTCATCCGCGTCGCGATGTCCGCCCGAAGCGCATCGGACCGCTATCGGCCAGAAGGCGGAACACACGTCGCGGTGGCTTGCCACGCCGATGCAGGCTATCGATGTCTGGTCGCAATACGGCGAAAGTGGCTGCGGCATTTTACTCATCCATCACGCCGACCGCGCCAGGAGCTCTCATCCTACGAGAGTTCTGAAATCTCAAAACGGTCGCGGCCCCAGCGCCTTTATCGGCGGTAACGCAGATGCTCGCGCGACAACTGATCGAGGCGTGTGACGCCCATGAGCTTCATCCCGCGCTCGATCTCCGCTGCCAGATTGCCGAGCGCCTTCTCCACGCCGCGCTGCCCGCCGGCCGCCAGAGCGTAGAGATACATATGGCCACCTGAGGCCGCGGTCGCGCCCGCGGCGATGGCTTTCAGGACGTGCGTGCCACGGCGGATACCCCCGTCGCAGATGATCTCGATTCGGCCGCCGACCGCGTCCGCGATCTCGCTGATCTGATCGAAGGGTGCGCGCGAGCCATCGAGCTGCCGCCCCGCGTGGTTCGAGACCATGATCGCAGTCGCGCCGATGTCCACTGCGCGACGCGCATCGCCGACACTCATGATGCCCTTGAGGCAGAAGGCACCTCCCCAGCGGGCACGCACGCGTTCCGCATCGGCCCAGTTCATCGACTGGTCGAGCATCGTCGAGAAGTACTCCGCGACCGAGATCGCCACGCTCGAGCCCTCCCGCACGTGGCTCTCGAGCTGCGGGAGCCGGAATTTACCGCCGGCCAGGTAGCGCAGCGACCAGCCAGGGTGCGCCGCGAAGCTCGCAAGACTCCTGAGCGTGAGCCGCGGTGGCGAGGTGAAACCCGTCCGCAGATCGCGCTCGCGATTGCCGCCGGTGATCGTGTCGACCGTCAGCGCGATGGCATCGAAGCGCGCGGCCTTGCAGCGGTCGATCATCTCGTTCGTGAGACCGCGATCCTTGTGCACGTACAGCTGAAACAGCTTCGGAGCGCCGATCCCAGCTCCGATCTCTTCCACGCTCACTGTGGCGAGGGACGAGATGCCAAACATGGTGCCGAGCTTCTCCGCCGCGCGCGCAACGGCCCACTCTCCTTCGTGATGGAACAGCCGCTGCAGCGCGGTCGGCGAGCAGAAGACCGGCAGGCGAAGTTTCCGACCCATGACCGTCGCGGACATGTCGACCTTCTCGACGCCCACCAGTACGTTGGGCACGAGGTCGCAGCATTCGAACGCCTCGGTATTGCGCCGGTACGTGACCTCATCGTCCGCCGCGCCGTCGATGTAGTGAAAGATCGGTCCCGGGAGCCTGCGACGCGCCAGCGCCCGAAAGTCGGCGACGTTGTGGCAGGCATCGATGCTTGGCATTTGAGCGCGCGCCCCGTAGGACCTGTGCTGTACGCAGAATAGCGAAGAGGCCGCAGGCACGCACAGGCGAGCGGGCCAGCGAGGCTGAATGGCGCCTACCGACCGCGAGTCCCTTCGTGCGTGGCACGAATCCGAGCAGTCGTGGCACACTCTGTTCGACGTTGGCCTCGCTTTGCAACCAATAAGGACGCCCCATGAAACCCCAAGCAGTACTTTGCAGCGCCACGGCTGTCTTCATGCTCGCGGTGAGTTGTTGTTGCCTGGCCGCGGAGAGCCCCGGCGCCGAAGAAGCCAAAGCCCTTCTCAGCAAAGCGGTGACGTACTTTGACAAGAACGGAGTGGCACGGGCGTTCTGCGCATTCAACGATCCCAATGGCGAGTTCCACAAGGGTCCGCTCTATGTGTTTGCCATCAGCATGGACGGAGTCTACTTTGCGCACAGTGCGGCCCCGACCCTCATAGGAACATCATTGCGCGACACGAGAGATGCCGCTGGCCAGCCCATTGGAGTCCTGGTCATGGACGCGGTCGCAAATGAGCAGGACGCTGCGGTGGACTACAAGTGGCTCAACTATGAGACCAACAAGGTCGAGAATAAGCATGCCTATCTGAAAAAGGTGGGAGAGTTCGTTCTCGGCGTGGGTTATTACACGCGGTAACCGAGGCGAGCGGGCGGGGGCTCCCTCTCGACACGCCCGTACAGCGGCAATCACCGGATCAGGTATTCGCAGCGCAAGGTAAGGGAAGTACCAGCGACCAGCCGGGGTCGCGAAGCCTGCGAGAGTTCCGCGCCAATGCGTCAACTCCTCATCATCCGTCACGCCATCGCGCACGAGCGCAACGCCGCCCTATGGAAGAACGATGAGTTGCGCCCGCTCACGGCCCGGGGCAATCGGAATTTCCGACGCACGGCGCGCCGCGTTGCCGATCTTTTCGACTGCCCTGATGAATTGCTGACCGGTTCACTCAAGCGCGCCAGGCAGACGGCCCGTATCCTTCGCGAAGAAGCCGGCTTTCCGAAGCCCGCCCAGTTCCCTGCACTCAAGCCTCGAATGCCCGCAGCCGCGCTGATTGCTGCCCTCAGAAAGAGGCGTGGCGAACGCCTGGCGATCGTTGGTCACGAGCCCCAGCTGAGCGTCCTGGTTTCCGAACTCCTCGCCGGCTCACGCAGCAAAGTGAATTGCCCGCTCAAGAAGGGCGGCATCGTGCTGCTGCAATTCAGCGATGCGATCGCCGCCGGGAGGGGTGAGCTGCTGCTCTTTGCGCCGCCTCGAGTGTTCAGGGACTGAGTCCACCTGCACCAGAGCGGGCAGCGACACTGCACTGATCGACCAGTCCGGGCCGGGCCCGAGACTCGTGCATGAGCGCTCGATCGCCAGCCGTGTCGAACTCCCGCGCGGTCGCCTGATGCCCTGGTGGGCGGGTACGGAACCGCGCTTGCGGAGATTCTCTCGGAGCTCGTTCCCGAGCTCAGCGCCAAAAACTACAGTGTTTCGGAGTATTCGTCCTCTGCGCCGCCATGACGTGGAGGTGCAATCACGCGGCGCTTCTGAAATCTCCGATCTGGGCGTCGTACGCACGCCTGAACGCAGGCCGAGCCGTGCAGCGCTCGACATACGCGGCGAGACAACTGTCGTTCGCGACAGCCTCGGGGACGATGCGCAGCACCGTCGTCATCATCAGATCGCCCGCGGTGAAGCGGTCGCCATCCAGGTACGGCTTGTCGCCGAGCGACTTGGAGAGGGCGGACAGGCGCCTCTGCATGAACGCCACCGCGCCGGGCCGGCGTAGCTTCGCCCACTCTTCATTGGCGTAGAAGAGATCGATCATCGCGACATTCATGACGAATGGCTCGATTGAATTGAGTGCCGCGATCAGCCACTGCGTCGCGTGCGCCCGTGCGCCAACGTCCTTCGGCAGGAGCGCTTCGCACCTTTCGCCGATGTGCAGCACGATAGCGCCGGTCTCGAAGAGGACCAGGCCGTTTTCCTCGAATATCGGCACCTGGCCGAAGGGCTGCAGCGAGCGATAGTCCGGCTTGTCTGGCGGCAGATGCGCCGAAGAGACCGCCTTCAGGTTCCACGTGGCTAGAATGACGGAGGTCTCGCCTACGCAAGGAGTGCGCCATGGGCAGCAAGTGGTTCACGGGCGGCGTCTCCGCCGCGCAACGAGGAAGGATCCGGTTCGATTTCCAGTTTGAGGGCGTGCGTTATCGCCCCACCATTCGCCGGCCGCCTTCTGAGTCGAACCTGCGCCGTGCACGCGAGCGGCTCGAGAGCATCAAAAGGCAGATTGAAGTCGGCACGTTTTCCTTCGCCGAAGAGTTCCCGGACTACCGCTATCTGCGCCGCCTGACCGGCGCCGCCGCGGTGCGAACCTGCAATCAGGTCATCGATGAGTATCTCGCCCACTGTCACTCGCGCTTCGCGCGGCAGGACTTCGCCTTCGCAACCTACAGTTCCTATCGCAGGCTCCTTAACAGCGTGTGGCGCCCGGCGCTTGGGAAACAGCTGTTCCATCAAGTGCACTATTCGAGTCTCGTGCGTATCGCTGACAGTCGAGCGTGGAACAAGAAGACCTACAACAACGCCATCAGCATCGTCCGGCGCGCGTTCGACTTCGGATACCGTGACCATCCCGAGCACTTCAATCCCGCGCGCGGACTGCGCTGTGCGCGTCTCAAGAAAAACGATCGGCCGAAGATCGACCCGTTCAGCATCCAGGACGCCGAAACAGTGATCGACGCCATTCATCGACGCTGGGGAGAAGCGCAGGGAAACTACGATGAGTTCCGGTTTTTCACCGGCCTACGGCCGTCCGAAGAAGTCGCGCTCACGGTCTGCGACGTTGACCTGACGCACGGCACGATCAGTATCAACAAGGCTCGGGTGGCTGGCGTCGATCGCAGCTTCACGAAGACCGGCGAGGATCGGGTCGTCCTCCTGTGCCCTCGCGCACGCGTGGTGCTGGAACGCCAACTGAGACTGCGCGCCCAGCTCGAACGCGCAGGCCAGGTCGATCATCCCGATGTGTTCTGCCAGGAGTCGGGAGCGCGCTTGTGCAACCTTCAGTATCCACAACTGCGCTGGCGCGAGACGTTGAAGGCCCTGCCGATTCGCTATCGACGGCCCTACTGCGCGCGGCACACCTCAGTGAGCTGGAATCTCATGCTCGGCACGAATCCGTTGTGGGTGGCCAAGCAGCACGGGCACAGCATCGCGACCATGCTGCGTTTCTATGCGGCTTGGGCCGAAGGCGCGGTCGAGTCGGATGTCGAGGCAATCCGACGTGCGATGGGCGTCGAGCGCGCTACATCCCGCAGTGGCGCACCGATTCACGAGCGCAGCGAGCTGATTCCATTGCCATTCGTGATTCGTGAGTACACGTCGCAGCGGACAGCGGTCTGATGCTCACGCGGGTCTGGCTGCAAATCTGGCCGCAGGAACCGGCTGCGCGAACTAACCGACGGAAAGTGAAGAACTAAATCTGGCGGAGAGAGAGGAATCAATAGTCCTGTGCAGGGTATTGTTTCACAACAATTTTCTCAATGAATTGAATTTTCATACCATCAGAATCAGCCAAGCAAATCTAGGCAGGAAAGGGCTGCGAACTGTCAATCAAGGTCTTTCACGGACCGAAGACGACAAGATCGATTGTTCTACTCGAGCGAAATTAGCAGCGCTGTCGTGTGATCGGATCTACTCTCTGCAATTCGCAAAGAGGCTCTTATCTCTTGACCGGTGCCTGCTTTACCGGCGAGATCCTGAACCGCGCTGTCATTGGCCTTGAAGTGGAACCGCTCGCTGCCAGAATCTATCCACAGTTGATCGTCGCTGCGACCGACTTGACCGACCAGTTTTATCACCGCCTCTTTTGGTGTAAAGCCATTGTGGCGAATGACTTCTTGGATCTGGGCCAGCGAAGTATCACTATCTGATTCGAAAGCGAGGATGGCCTTACCTTCATTAAGACTGACGCGCACCGACGTGACACCGTCCAGCTTCTTCAATCCCTTTTCAATGCCGGCAGCGCACGGTGCGCAGTCCATTCCAAAAATGGTCTGATCGACCTCACGCAGACCGCCGCCCCATGCAGGCGCAGCTATGAGTCCGGCGACACCTAGAGTCACCAGCGCATTCTGATAGAAGGGTCCATTGGAAGGTCTTCGTATTGATTGCTTCATGTGCAGAATTCCTAAGCGCTAAAACCAGTAGGTAAAGACGACCTTCGCCCGATAACTTTCTTCGGGTTGAGAGCCGTTGAGCGATTGCGTAACTGGCCACATGATCCCGCCTTCAATACCCCAGTGACCGTAAAGTCCAAGGACTGAAGGCCCCACCAATAGTTTTTCACCGCCGCTATCTGGCATCAACTGCCTGTCGACGCGATGCCTCTCGGATTTTTCGTACACCGACTCGACAAATAGACGCCAGTCAGGTTTAGGGTAGTCATGCTGAAATAGTGGTGGTCGCCAACCGAACACCGCGCTGGCGTAATAGAGATTGCCGAGTCTTGCATTGTCGCGCGAAGCGTAGGTTTGGGCCCCCGCTCCAAGCCACCAGTAGGTCGTACGTGAGGCGTAGCCGGTCACGGCTGCGAGTGTGAAGCCGGTACCCGGCTCGAGTCCTCCGGGTGCGTCGTCGGTGGGTTCGGATACGCCAAAAAACAGAGCGCTTTCATGCCGACTGCCGATGGCCGACGCTTTGCGATGAAAACGCCACTGAAGCGAGACTTCGACTGTGTCCGCCGCACCCATCATGCTGCCGCCACCTCGCGAACCCGTCAGCATGCCCTCCTCGCCGCTCCGCCCGAGTGGAAAGGAAAGATTTACTTGCAAATCTTCGGTGACGCCATAACTCAACAGCTGCCTGAACTTCAATGACGATCCCATGTCGCCATTCACTTGAATTGCCATGGTGTCGCTACTCCATTGGCCGCGCGCCAGTGTCGGAGTTGCGAGCCCGAATGCCGGTCCGTGCCCGTCAGCCTGAGCGACGAGCGCTCCCAGCGCCCCTAGCAGCACAGCGCCCGCCTTGACGCCGACGTTCAAAAGGTTTGGGCTCGTCACGTTCGCTTCTATACGTCCAACCAGCGTCGAATTGGCAACCAGAGGTATGCCGCGCTAAGTCCGAAAAGCCAGATCGCGACAGCAAGCGATAAGGCGATCCGATTCCAGCGGTCTGTACGAGCGCACAGAACCGCGAGCTGCGGATCCGTTAGACAGGCGCGCCCAGGGCGGTACAAGGCGAATGCGGCACCCGCTATCGCGATGCCTGAGATTGCAAACACCCATGCCTTGTGCACACTCAGGGTCACGAGCCAAGGAGCCGCGCTCGTCAGCGCTGCAACACTGGCGCCGAGCCCGACACTCACGAGCAGTATGGGCAGCGCACAACAGATCAATGATCCTGATGAAAGCAGGAGAGCACCCATGCCGACGGCGGTCTCCGCTTTTCGCTGCGTCATCAACGCATCGCCTGCCACGGATTGAAAGATACAACCTGGAGTAAACTCCAAGTCAAGTACTTTCTAACCTGCCGGCAATGACTATCAAGCTGGAGCTGTTCTATTCACCTTATTGCCCTCGGTGCTGCAAAGCACGCGAACGGGTGCGGTCCATCGTGACAAGTTGGCCCGCTCGCTGCTTCGAACTGTGCGAGGTAAATGTCGTGAACGAGCTGGACCGAGCCGTCGCCGTCGGTGTTTTGCAAACACCAGCTCTCGCAATCGATGGGCAGTTAGTCGTTGGACCGCTCCCCTCGCTTGATTCACTTCAGATACTCATGAGACAGCGACTCAAGGGGCGTCAATCGCCATGATACTGAGAATCCGTGAAGCAGCTGAGACAGTCGGCCTTTCGGCCGATACCCTCCGCTATTACGAGAAGATTAATCTTGTACCTCGCCCGGCACTGAGCGGTGGTGGTCATCGTAATTACGTAGAACAGGACCTCGCGAGGCTGAGGTTTGTCTCACGCGCGCAATCACTGGGCTTCACGCTTGACGAAATTCGTCAGCTTCTGCGCTTTCGTGAAAGCCCCGGACGTAGCGCCAAAGGGGTCCGCGAACTAGCGAAACGAAAATGCACAGCCCTAGAGGCGAAACGCAAAGTTCTAGACCAAATGCACCGCGAACTGACCCTGCTAGTGAATCTCTGCCCTGGCGCAGGCGTTCACTGTCCGATACTTGAGCGCATGGACGCTAAACAGAAGCGTTGACTGTCACGCAGAGTCGCTGCAAGAGCTGGATGGCCTATCAATGGGCCGAGTACGGCTGGTCCCAATAGGTTCGGAATAGGTGACAGCGCGAGCATGTGCTGGGTATCGCCAGACTTTTCAGCGAATCTCGCGCTGACAAACTTGTGGTCAAGATGGGAGAATCACCCTAATCATCTGAAAATTGGCGGAGAGAGAGGAAACAATGCACCTGTGCAGGTTACTGTTTCATAATGGATCTCTCAAGACCGTGACTATTCGTATCATCACAATCCGCTGAGAACAGTCGCCCTGACAAGCGGCACGAGGCTGCGATGGCGCCTTGCCCGGGCGGCATGCGAGCATCGCCGCATCTAGTCTCGACTACCGAGATCCGTGATGAGGCAGGTTTCCGACCCGTAGGCGATCAGCCGGCCTTCGCGATCGAATACTTTCCCTTCCGAGCTGGCTACGCGCCTGCCGGAATGAAGCAGCGTTCCTTCACACCGCAGTAGCCCGGTGTCTATGCGAGCCGCTCGCGCAAATGCCGTCTTCATTTCGATGGTGGTGTAGGTCTGTCCAGCTCTGAGCGTCGACTGCGCCACACATCCCATGCACGAATCCAGTAGCGTAGCGATCCAACCGCCGTGAATCACGCCCATAGGATTGTAGAATCGAGCGGATGGCATCGCTTCAAACGCGACGCGACCCGTCTCCGCCGACACCATCCAGATATTTGTTGTCTCACTGAATGGTGGCGATGGCGCACGCCGTTCGAGCATGCTCATCAGGAAATCGAGGCCTGTCTTTCCGGTCGCAATCGCCGGGTCGACAACGCCGAAAGCTCTGAAAGGGTTGTGGGCGCTCAATGTCATTTCTCTTTTGTGATCTTCGGGTAGATTTCTGCTGCTAGGCAGGAACAGGCTCCGCTCGAATCCCGGCAGCAACCTTCTCGTCCTTTGCAACCGGCTTGATCTTGAACCAGATGGCGTACAACGCCGGCAAGAATACGAGGGTGAGAACCGTCCCCGCGAAAGTTCCACCGATCAAGGTGTAAGCCAGCGTTCCCCAGAAGACGGAATACGTGAGCGGAATGAACGCCAGCATGGCCGCGAGCGCCGTCAGAATGACCGGACGGGAGCGCTGCACAGTGGCCTCGACGACGGCATCGAATAGCGCCAATCCATCCTTCTCGTTGCTGCGGATCTGGCCGATCAATATGAGCGTGTTGCGCATCAGGATTCCGGACAGCGCGACCAGCCCGACGAGCGCGTTGATGCCGAACGGTTGCTGGAACAGCAGCAAGGTCGGGATGACACCGATCAGGCCCAGCGGTGCGGTGGCGAACACCATGGTCATCGCGGACATCGAGCGGACCTGGAAGATGATCGTGATCAGCGTGAGGGCGATCATGATCGGGAACAGCGGCGCCAGGGCGCGATTTGCCTTGCCGGACTCCTCGATGGAACCGGCCAGCTCGATTCGGTAGCCCGACGGCAGTTTCGCGACCAGGGGCTGCAGCAACTTCCACACGGCGGTGGACACGTCAGGCGGCTGCAAACCCTCGGCAATGTCGCCGCGCACGGTGATCGTCGGGGTGCGATCGCGGCGACGCAGGATCGGATCTTCCATGCTGACGTCCACCGTTCCGATCTGCGACAGCGGAATGCGTTGGCCCGTCGTGCCCACCAAAGTGAAATCGGCGATCTTGCCCGGATCGAGCCGCACATTGCCGGCAGAACGGGCAATGACCTGCACCGAGCGGATGTCTTCGCGGACGTCGGTGATCGGGATGCCGCTCAACAGGAACTGCAGCTGTTGGGCCACGTCGCTGGACGTCAAGCCGATGCTCTGCAGCCGGTCCTGATCGAGCGCGAAACGAAGTATCGGCGCGCGCTGGCCCCAGTCGCTGTTCGTCGTTCTCATCAGGGGGCTGGCCTGCATCACCTCGAGTACCTGCGCCGCAATGTCACGCAGCGTGTCCGGGTCGGGTCCCATCACACGGAAAGCCACCGGGTACGGCGAATACGGTCCAAACACCAGCTGAGCAACCCGCACGCGAGCCTCAGGCGCCAGGCCGTCGGCCACCGCCTCTCGTAACCTCAACTTGAGCGTCTCGCGTGCCTCTTCGCCTGGCGTCAATACGACGATCTTCGCGAACGAGGGATCTGGCAACTCCGGTGACATGGCAAGGTAGAAGCGCGGCGCCCCCTGTCCGATGTACGCAGTTACGATCTTGGCTTCCGGTTGCTTGGCCAACCAGGCCTCGACTTTGGCGGTGGCGGCACTCGTCTGCTCGATGGACGTCCCATACGGCATCTGCACTTCGACCAGCACCTCCGGGCGATCGGAAGTCGGGAAGAACTGCTTCTTCACCACGGCCATGCCCAGCACCGAGACCAGGAACGCACCGATCACGCTCCCTGCGACCAGCCATTTGCGGTGAATCACCCAACCCAGCAACTGGCGGAAGCGGTTGTAGCGCGGCGTGTCGTAGATCGCCTCGTGCCCGCCCGCGCGCTTCTCGATATTCGGCAGCAGCTTCACGCCGAGATAGGGCGTGAACACCACGGCGACGATCCAGGATGCGATCAGCGCGAGGCCGACGATCCAGAACATGTTGCTGGTGTACTCGCCGGCGGTCGACTTGGCGAAGCCGTTCGGCATGAAGCCGATCGCGGTCACCAGCGTCCCGGCGAGCATGGGCGCGGCGGTATGACTCCACGCATAGGCTGCTGCAGCGACGCGGTCGTAACCTTCCTCCATCTTCACGACCATCATCTCGATGGCGATGATCGCATCGTCGACCAGGAGTCCCAGGGCCAGGATCAGCGAGCCGAGCGTGATGCGGTCGAAGTCCTTGCCGGTGGCAGCCATGACGACGAACACCGCGGCCAAGGTCAATGGAACTGCTGCCGCGACGACGATGCCGACGCGCCATCCCATACTGAGAAAGCTCACCAGCATCACCACGCCGAGGGCGACGAGGAACTTGACCATGAACTCGTCGACGGCCGACCGAATGTTCACTGACTGATCCGTGACCTTGGACAGGCTCATGCCGAGCGGCATCTGCGCGTTGATGGCCGTTGCTTCGTCTTCGAGCGCCTCGCCCAGATCGAGACCATTCCACGCTTCGCGCATGACCACGCCGAGCAGCAAGGTGGGTTCGCCGTTGTTGCGGATGATGAACGTCGCCGGGTCTTCGTAGCCGCGCTTCACTTCAGCGATGTCGGAGAGCTTCAGTGTGCGGCCTTGCGCGGCGACGGGAGTATTCCGGATCTCCTGCAGATCGTCGATAGCGCCGTCCAGGCGGATGAAGACTTGCGGGCCCTTCGCCTCGATCGAGCCCGCGGGCGTCACGACGTTGCGGCTGTTGAGCGCAGCGAAGATTTCCTGAGGGGACACCCCCAAAGTTGCGAGGCGATCGTAGGAGAACTCGACAAAAATCCTTTCCGCCTGCTCGCCGACAATGTTCACCTTCTTGACGCCCGGCACGTGCAGCAGTCGTTGGCGCAATACTTCCGCTTCCCTGACGAGGTGCCGATGCGGCTCACCCTTCGCCTTCAGCGCGTACAACGCAAAGGTCACGTCGGCGTATTCGTCATTCACCATCGGACCGATTACGCCGCGCGGCAAGTGAGGCGCCTCGTCGCCGAGCTTCTTTCGCGCCTGATAGAACTGCTCGGGGACATCGGCGGGCGGGGTACTGTCGAGCAGAGTCACCGTCGTGAATGCCAGGCCCGGTCGCGTAAAGGTCTCGGTTCGGTCGTACCAGCGCAGTTCCTGCATCCGCTTCTCCAGCCTTTCGGCGACCAGCTCCTCCATTTCCTTTGCCGTCGCTCCCGGCCAGGCCGTGACGACGGTCATCTGCTTGATCGTGAAAGAGGGGTCTTCCGCGCGGCCCAGCTTGAGGAAGGCCACGATGCCGGCGATCGAGATCGCGAGGAGCAGAAACAGGGTGACGGAGCGCTCGCGTACGGCGAGAGCGGAAAGATTGAAGCCGCTCATCACTCTGATCCGTTCTTGACGGCTTCGATTGGCGCGACTTCGCTGGCCAGTCGCACGGACTCGCCTTCGTGCAACAGATGCGCACCCAGCGCAACGACGCGATCGCCCGCCTTCAGCCTGCCGAGCACCGAGGCCGCTTCGTCGCTGAGGCGTTCGATTTGCACAGCGCGCCACGTGACCCGAGGCGCTTCCCCTGCGACGAGCCACACGCCGGGACCCTTGCCCGGATCGAAAATCGCGCCAATCGGCACCTGCAGCGCTGGCACAGAGCGGCCGTCGGAGATCTGGATGGTAATCGTCGAGCCGAGCGGCGCGTCTGCCAGACGATCCTCCAGCACGTACCGAGCCTCAAACGTGCGAGTCTGGCGATTGGCCGCGTCCGACAACTGGCGAAGTTTCGCTGAACCGGAAACTTCGCTTCCGTACAAGGTTGCTCGGCCGGTGGATCCGATCTCCGGTCGCAGGGTTTCGGGAAGCTCGATAATGGCCTCGCGACGTCCGGCATGCGCCACGCGTACGACGACCTGGCCGGCATCGACGACCTGTCCCGGCTCCGCGAGAGTCTCGACAACGACGCCGCCCGCATCTGCAAACAGGACGGCGTAGCCGGTCTCGTTGCGGGCGACGTCGGCCTGGGCCTCCGCCGCATTCAGCTCCGCTCTTGCCGCCTCGGCGGCCGCCTTGACCTGGTCATATGCCGACGCCGAAACCGCGCCGCCGGCGACGAGGTCGCGGTACCGCGCCTCGTCATCCGCCGTTTGGCGCGCGCGCGCCTTGGCGGCGGCAACGGCCTCCTCGTGCGCGCGCATGGCGAGCCGCAGGTCCGTGGGATCGATGCGCATGAGCGCCTGGCCGCGCTCGACCGATTGCCCGGCATCAACCAGACGCTCCAGGACTTTCCCCGGGACTCGGAACCCCAAGTCGCTCTGCACGCGGGCCGCGACGATCCCGGTAAACGACCGCTCGGACTGGACGGAAGTCCCGACCGTCTCTATCCGCACCAGCGGAGGCTGCGTGCGTGGATCCGTCGCAGGGGCGGAAGTAGCGTCACTGCATGCCGCCAGGACGAAGGGCAGCAAGCCGATGACGGCGAGCAAGGGAACACGATGGCGCTGCAGCATGGGAGACTCCGAGGCATCGAAGGCTCCTATCTATCACTAGTGACGAATATAGTCAATAGTCACTACTAACAACCTAGGGAGCGAGGCTGCGCAGTACCAGGTTTGCGAGCCGCGCTGGCGCATCCTCGATGAGATCGAGATTGTGCTGGAGCAGGAGCGGATTCACAAAAGGCAGCAAGACGAGATAGACCGCGTGCACCGTTTCATCCAGCGGAGTTTTGCGCTCGAACTCGCCAGCTTCGCGACCTTCGCGGATGATGTCCATCAGGATCTGCCTGACGCGCTTTGCGTAGGCGCGAGCGGACGGCCACCCTTCCGCCGCGGAAGACGCGGCGATGTCATACAGCTTGCGATCATTGAAAAACAGACTCACGCTGGTCGCCGTTAAGGTCTTGAACATACGACGGAGTTTCTCCGTGGCCGTGGGCGCGCCAGCCACGGCCTCCTCGACCGCCGCCACGATCGCACTCAAGGTCTTGGAGCAGATGGCCTCGCCTATCGCCTGCTTGGAATCGAAAAATTTGTAGATGTAGGCCTTCGAGAAGCCGATCGCCTTTGCCAGGTCGGAAACTGCGGTCTTCTCGTAGCCGTAGCGACTGAAGTGCTCTTGGGCCGCCTCCACGATCTGCTCTCGGACATTATGCTCGGCGGGGCCCCGGGAAGGGGGGGTCGAAGTTGCGATTTCGTTCATGGGCGACACGATACCTGGCAATCAGGCACTTGACAACTAGTGACTAGTTTAGCATATAGTCACTCACGTGGCTTAACTCCTCAAGAGACATTCCTGTGCTGACCCGTCTCTGCCCTTCGGTCCTGCTGCTGAGCCTCAGCCTCATGGCGGGTTGCGCGGTCGGCCCGGATTACCGGCCGCCCGACATTGCCGTGCCGTCGCGATTTCTCGGGCAGGACGGCATCGCGCACCGGGAGACGCGCAGCAGCGCGGATCTCCGAGCCTGGTGGGCCGGCTTCGATGATCCATTGTTGACGCGCTTCGTCACCCTGGCGCTGGAGCAGAATCTGGACATCGCGCAGGCGGCGGCACGTGTCGCCCAGGCGCGCGCGTCGCTGCGCGTGGCTGATGCAGCCCTGCTTCCATCGGCCAATCTGAGCGCGCTGGGCGCAAGAGCCTACCAGTCCATCGAGACCCCGCTTGGACAGGTGCTCGACGCCACGCCCGACTTTGACCGCAGTGGCAGCTACTACGAGACCAATATCGGTGCGAGTTGGGAACTCGACGTGTTTGGCGGGTTGCGGCGCGGGCGGGAAGCCGCACGCGCGGAGTATCAAGCATCAGCAGCCGGCGCTCTGGCAACACAGCTCTCCGTGGCCGCGCTGACGGCGGATGTGTACGTCACGATCCGAGGCCTGCAGGCGCGCATCACGATCGCCCGACACCAGGCGGAGACGCGCCGCCAGCTTCTTTCGACGGTCATGCTTCGGTACGAAAAGGGGGTCGCTGCCGAGCTTCAGGTACGCCAGGCCGAGGGCTCGCTCGCTCAAGTCGAAGCGCAGATCCCGGTCCTGGAAACCGGGCTCGATACAGCGATGAACGCGCTGGACGTGCTCGTCGGTGTGCAACCGGGAAGCTATCGCGGCGAACTGAGAGCGGCGGCGCCTATCCCGATTGCTCCAGGCTTGGCCGACACCGGCACGCCCGCCGAGATGATCCGCCGCAGACCGGATCTCATCGTGGCCGAGCGGCGCCTCGCAGCAGCCAACGCGCGCATCGGCGCGGCGATCTCGGAGTACTACCCCAGATTCTCGCTCGGCGCGTTGCTGGGCAGCGCCACCGCATTATCGAGCGGCAACCTCTTCACCGACGGTGCGAGCCAGGCCCAGGGCGTCCTTGGACTTCGCTGGCGCCTGTTCGACTTCGGCCGCGTCGACGCGCAGATCGCGGCGGCGCGTGGCCAGGAGGCCGAAGCGCTCGCGGCGTATCGGTTGTCCATGCTGCGGGCGACCGAGGAAGTGGAGAACTCCTTTTCGGCTCTCGTCAATCGCGAAGCCCAGGTCCGCATCCTGACGAACGGCGAATCGTCGCTCGCGCGTGCGCGCGAGAGTTCGCTTGCGGCCTATAAAGGCGGCGTCGTCAGCTTGATCGAGGTCCTGGATGCCGACGGCAATCTGCTGCAGATGCGCGACGCAAAGGCGCAGGCGCAAACCGAAGCGGCACGCGCCGCCATCTCGTCGTTCCGGGCATTGGGTGGCGGATGGGATGCGCGCGATGCAGGCGGTAACTACTATGGCGCCATTCAATGAACAGTCGCTGGTGAACGAAGTGAGAGCAGCAGACGAGTCGTGGGTCCTGATCACGGGCGCATCGAGTGGCTTCGGCGCGGAGTTCGCTCGCCAATATGCCGAGCAGGGTCATTCTCTGGTGCTGGTAGCGCGCCGGCTGGACCGGCTTCAAGCGCTCGCCGAGGCACTGCGCCAGCAGTTCCGCATTGATGTCGTCGTGGAGCAGGTCGATCTTTCAGACGTGAATGCAGTCGTCCAACTGCATCAGCGGCTCCGGGAGCGAGGCATAGCGATCGACATTCTGATCAACAACGCCGGCCACGGACTGCAAGGCCCGTTCGTGGATCGCACGTTGGACTCGGCACGGGCGATGCTGCAGCTGGATGTCGTAAGCCTGACTGCGATCACACACATTTTTGCGCGAGAAATGAGGGCACGAAGACGCGGCAGGATCCTGCTGGTCGCGAGTCTCCTGGCCTACCAGGGCGTCGAGAACTTCGCCGTCTACTCGGCCGCCAAGGCCTACGTGTTGCGTCTCGCTGAAGCCCTTCATCGTGAACTCAAGCGTGATGGCGTCACGGTTACGGCGCTTTGCCCGGGCATGTCGGACACCGGATTCGCAACAGCGGCGCAACAGAAGATCACGCCTGCGCTGAAGAGGTTGATGATGCAACCGGCACCCGTCGTGCGGGCCGGTATCCGCGCGCTGCAGGCTGGTCGCATCAGCGCTGTGCCGGGCTGGGCAAATAAGGCCCTCGTGATCCTCACGTGGGCGACGCCACGCTGGCTGCACCAGGCTTTCCTGTCGCGCGTCATGAAGGATGAACATGGATATCGGGATTATCGGTTCGGGTCATATCGGCCGCACTCTCGCGCGTCATCTGACCGCGCTCGGACATCAGGTGTCGATTGCGAATTCGCGTGGCCCTGCTTCGCTCGCCGCGCTGGCGGCCGACACCGGCGCGAGCGCCGCAACGGTGGAGAAGGCGGCTCGCGCAAAGGACATGGTCATCATTGCCGTTCCGGAAGAATCAGTGCGGCTTTTGCCGCGTGACATCTTGGCCACCACCTCGGCGGTCATTGTCGACGCGGGGAACTACTACCGCTCGAGAGACAGCCTCATCGCCGAGATCGACCGCGGGCTGCCGGATGGCACGTGGGTCGAGCGATTGCTCGGGCGCCCCGTCGTCATTGCATTCAATAACATCCGCCCCAAGAGCCTGGCGACGGTTCTGGTGCACTGGCGGCATAGAGAACAGGCCTTTCGGCGGCTCTGACTCAACATCAAGCTGAAATGAGGGCCCGGTCCCAAAGCTGCTTGAGTGACTGGGTCCGCCACTGACGACCCGGGCTGAACGAGAACTGTCGCTTGTGAATCCGATGCGCCAACTCGATGCCCGCGAGCGTTATCGCTGCATTGCCGAACGATTTGAAGCCCAGCATGGAAGCGCAGCGGCGTTTGATCGCGCGATGATCCTGTTCAATGATGTTGTTGAGGTAAGGACACTTCCTGACGAGAACATACTTCCATCTGTGATTTTCCCGGCGCAGGAGCCGCAGCGCCTGATGACTCGGGGCGTGCCCGTCGAGCGTGATCTTGCGCGGCCACCGCGGCAGGGATGTGGCCAATGCCTTGCGGAAGAATGCCTGTGCCGCCGCGATGCCTCGATCGGGTCGGAGCAGAAAGTCGACGGTCTTGCCCCGCTTGTCGACGGCGCGGTAGAGGTAGTGCCATTTTCCCCGCACCGGGATGTAAGTCTCGTCAACCCGCCAGGATGAATGCACCTTTCGGGCCCGTCGGCCCCACCGTTTCTCGAACTCCGGTACGTACCGGATCACCCACCGAAGGATCGTCGTGTGAGACACGGCCAGTCCGCGCTCGGCCATCATGGCGACGAGGTCCCGATAGCTCAGCCGATACGTGATGTACCAGCGCACGCATAACTCGATGATTTCGGCCTCGAAGCGCCGGCGGCGGTAGATCGCGTCACGAGCAATCGGCTTGGTCATCGCAGGCTCCTGCCGGACCCGTTGATGCTACCTGTCCACCGCCAACGCACCAGAACCTACGAAACGCTCTGCGCTCGGAACACCCGGAGATTCAAGGGAATTTCCGGTATTCCGAGACAGCATGAGCTGTCATGAAAATGATAATTGGCGGAGAGAGAGGGATTCGAACCCTCGATGGGCTTTTGACCCATACACCCTTAGCAGGGGTGCGCCTTCGACCACTCGGCCATCTCTCCGGATTCGCCCGCCTGCTCTGAGGGGGCGCAAATCATACTGGCCGGCTATGCGGCCGGTAAAGTTC
>Ga0187892_10002217_pt1 | contig 40370 bp, 69 predicted proteins | sample MA1701073metaG_FD_139345 | JGI IMG/M metagenome (GOLD analysis project Ga0187892, IMG submission 139345) | Bio-ooze microbial communities from a basaltic lava cave in the Kipuka Kanohina Cave System on the Island of Hawaii, USA - MA170107-3 metaG ... | reverse complement strand
GTGTTACTATAGCATTAAGTACCGTTATCAGATCATTCCAATCATTGACAGGTACGCCCGCCTTACCCATTCTCAGGGCCTTTCTTGATAAACTAATTGTTGCCATTTTAAATCTCCCCTTACTTTTATTTAATTGTTTCTGACCCTTAATTTAGGGAGCGGTCAGTTTGCTCCTAATTTTTTATAATTATTTTTAAAAAGTTACCCATTGATTTATCTTAAATCGCTGTATGCCCTTATATATTATTAAATTTGCACTATTTACTCCCCCATCTTCAATTATAACTCTACCATCATTATCAGAAGAAGCCGCTGGTAAAGAAGCAGTAGGCAATATTTCAATCCGTTCGCTAGTTAAATTTTGTACTTTAATCCTGCTCGTTACTTTGATTGGAGGCAAGCCGCTAACAGTTGGTAAAGTTGATTCTAACTGTCCAATGGCTTTAAAATTTCCATTAGCGTCTCCAGAAATAACTTTAACTGGGGCTAATTCATATGCTCTATAAATTCCCCATGTATTATCTATTTCTGAAACTAAAGCCCAATCGCTAGGAGATACAGTGGCATGAGACCTTAATTGTAAAACTGCGGGCATAGATGCAGCAGTTTCAATTCTAAATCTTCCAGCTATAGGACTGCCTCCTGTTCTTCCATCAAACCAGGTATATCTAGTAGCAGCATTAAAATCTGGTGGTGTACCCGCTGTACTTGGAGGGGCAAACCAAATATTAAATGAATTAGTGCCGCTGTTTCCTTCGGCTACATTAAAAAAAGTTGCCATAGCAATATTGGCTTGTGAATTACCACTATCTCTACCGCCAAAAGTATTATTAGTTACATTAAATGGGGTATTATAAGTTAGTAGCCAATCTTTTTCAAAAACATTAAAATATTGTCGCCAGGGGGCAAATTTAACTTCTCCACCAGTCCATTTTTGTGTCTCTTTATGGGTATATGTCGAATTTGGTAAAGTGGCTATTGTGGGAAGATTGAAAATTAATACTTCCTCATTTAAAATATGATTTTTAATTTCATTACTCACGTTCCAAATCATTCTCCTTTTTATTTTCTTTTAATTTTTCTAATTCTAATTTCATTTCATTTAATTGTTTTTGTAATTCTAAATTTTCTAAATATTGTTTCCCAACAATAAAAACTAAATCATTTATAGTAAACATATTTTCCTCTTATACAACATATTGCTCGCCTTCAGCAGTAATTGTCAAAGCTATAGATGTATTTGATCCACCAACAAGATAATCACTAGAAGTCATTTTTAACATACAATAATAATCAAATGAAGAATTGGCTGCAATACTAACTCCCAAAAACAATTCCGTACCAGCGGCGTTAGCTCCACTAGCTCCTAAGTATAAAGTAAATGTAGCTGCTGATGCTGTTTTATTTGTGATATGAATATGACGAATTACATCATAAATTAATGACGACCCCCCCCCGCCCTGATAAACATTAGTTGTTAATGTTGTAGTCAAAGCTAAAGGGCCAAATGTTCTTTTTATTGTTCCTGCCATTTATTTCACTCCTTTACTCAAAATATCCACCAATGCTAATCAGATGTGCAATTACTCCTGATGTGGGAGCCGTTCCCACTTTTTTCTTTACTAATGCTACAAATTCTCCTGGTTGAACAACAATTGGGGAATCGAAGTTTAAATCAATAAGAGTACCGACTTTTGTACTTACGGCCTGTGCAGCTGTTACAGCTTGAGCGCCTATCGTCATACGTCTAGGTGCTTTGCTAGTTGCTGTTTCTGTAGTAGCTAATGAAACTGCTGTATGACCATATGCTAGTGACCAGTTGGCTACATATGGGCCGCCTACCAAAACTGTCTGTACAAATGAATCCAGTGTGATACGAGTAATATAAAGTGTTTTACCTGGAAGTGTTGCTGTACCTGTTGGTACTTGAAAAGAACAAATAATTCCATCTGTAGTTACCGCTAATGTATCAGTTTCCCAAAATTGACCACCAAGGCCAGTCCCTAAAGCTGCTGTCGTATTTGTAGGCACTGCTGCTGTTGGATTAGCACTATTAGCATAATTTGCTGTACTACCCATTGTTCCACCAGTTTGGCCCTGACTAGAATGGCCTCCTGCTCCACATAAAGTATGTCTCCATTCTTTATGATGTATCCCATCTTCCAATGAAATATTTACCCCTGTAATTTTCATTTGTTGGGCAACAGATGTAACTGCCGTATTTTGAACACGAAATGCAATTGGTAAATTCATGCTATATCCAATAGTACCAGAATTATCGACACTGTAAACCAATACATCATTAATCCAAAAACGAATATTATTATTTATTATTTCAATTCTAAATGTATTTATAACATTAGTTCCAATAAGAGTATTAAAATTTAAAGGACCAGATGTTATAGTAATGCCCGCCGTATGATAAACACATACAAGTTGACCAGCCGTATTCAACATAAAATATGCTCCATCGGTAGGAGCAGATGTTCCAGACATCAATACATAACCCCAAATACATTCATTATTAGTTACTGGTGTTTGAGTAAATTGAGCATCACATTCAAAAATTATTCCAGGAGAAAAATAACTTGGAAAATGTCTATAAGAACGGACTTGGGCGACAGCACCATTAGCAGTAGATGATCCATTATTTAATGTTACAACATTATTTGCTACAGCCACAGTCATTGTAGTTACCGGAGCAGTCCATAAAGCTGAATTTAATGCCGAACCTGGAAAATATTCATTAAATAATAATACATCTAGGCCAACACTTAATTTTCCAGTGGTTCCTCGAAGTGGAGATGCTCGCAAATTCTTCATGATTCTCACTCCCACTATACTCCCGTTATCATTTTCAACTGTAAGTGCTGAAAATCCAGAGTTTATAGATAGTGAAGGAAGTGCTACTTTTAATTGATTATTAGCATCAACCTCAGCAACATTTCCAGACAAACTTCCAATTAATTTCATAAACCAATTTGCCATTATTTTTTATTATCCTCCTTTAACTCCATGACCACATAATATTGTATAATCCTTTTGTTTGAAAACTATCACAAACTGCATAAATAGTAAAACCAGAACCGGCGGTAGGAATTCCACATACTACTCTAATAAATTGTGCTGCTTGTAAATGATCTATTTCATTACTATCTATTGTTGTAGAACCCATAAAATAAGCTCTAACACGAGAAGTTGAAAGAATTGAAGTTTGGCCTGTTACTGTAACAGTTGCTTCTTCCGAAGGAGAAGAACCAAAATCTAATATAGCAGTGCCTTCATTTCCACTTCCAGATACTCCTTGAGGACCTATTGGCCCAGGAGGGCCAGGAAAACCATCTATTCCGTCATCACCAGCTTGCCCATAAATTCCAGGAAATCCTTGTATCCCTTGTAATCCTGGAAGTCCTGGTGGTCCAGAAATGCCTTCTATACCATCTTCCCCTGACATTCCAGGAGGCCCTTGAAGTCCTGTTTCTCCTGTTGCTCCAACAGAACCAGTTGGTCCTTGTTGTCCTGGAGGGCCTGGTTGTCCATCATCTCCATCTTGTCCAGACGGGCCTGGCGAGCCAGGCTGGCCTTCACTACCTGTTCCAGAAACAATATCTACATCGGACATAACTTTTCACTCTTTTCCAAATAGATTGTTTGAAAATTATCGGTTGTTTATTATTTATTATCACAAAACTTTTCATTATAGCACATTATAAACTATAAATCCGCCAACTTGTATCACAGCAGATGAATTTAAGATTAAAGATTCGCCTGGATTAGTAACTATCGCAAAATCATCATGATCCAATGCCAGTGCCCAATTCGCTGAAAAATTCATTTGGCCGCCTATAGGAGTAGTAGGACTAGGATTACTATAAAATCTTATATTAGAAGCAGCAGAACCAATTAGTAATAACTTTCGAACAAGAATTTTACGGCCCGGGACGGCAGCTATAATAACATTATCTCCATTACCATTAAAATTAACTTGATCTTGTGTTGCTCCTTGAATAGCTCCTTGTCCAACTGATCTACTAAATGGTTTAAAAATAAATGAATCAAATGACATTTTTATACTCCCTAAAAACTTGCTTGATCATCTGCGGGCTTTGAATGACCCAATAGATTTATCCTGACGTTTATGCCAGGAAGATAGTCTTTTGACGTAGGATCATATTTTAACCCAAATGAAACCTGAAAACCTTTCGTACCCTGTTTACCAAATGAAATACTACAATATGGAGGAAAAAATAAACGGATTCTAAAATAATATAACTCTGTTGAGAAAACAGCAATAGGATTAATCTTAATATCAAGATGTAATCCAATATCATTTGCCTTTCTCTTAAATCTAAAAACTTTACAAAAAATAAATTCAGTTATTTTAGTTATCCATCCATCAGATTTAACTGCATTAATAACCATTTTAAAATCCTTTATTTAGTGTAAAAAACTGTTACAGTTGGAGTCCCAACAATATTAAAATACAAAGTTTCGATAGTAAATTTAAAATCTGGATTGAACAAAAAACTTCCTGTACTTGCTACTCGCAGTACGCCGAGAACAGCACCACTATCATTCGTATATTTTAATGTAACAACACCAACATTTGCTCCATCACCAGTTACTAATATTCCATGAACCTTTATACCAGATAATATATTTGTATCTACAACTACTTTAGGCGTTACTACTTGCATTTTTATCCCCCTCATCTGAAACGTGCTTATTTAATTCAGTTAATTCTTTATCAACTTGTTCTTCATCAGTTAATGGTGTAACTTCTACCACTTCACCATCAACAGTTTTCATTTTACGTTCTTTATTTATGTCAGTATATAAATCCAATAATTCCTTAGTTAGCTTTTCTTCATCTTCTGTTTTTTCTTCCTTAACAGCTATTTTAGGAATAAAATCAAATATACGACTCCCCATTTCCTTCCAATAATCCTTGTCAATAGCCATATTCTTTAACCCTATGGCAATCCATTCAGACCTGTACTGAGTTAGTCCTTTTTCCCACGCCTTATTCCACCATTCAACAAATAAAGGATTTTTAATCCAATGATACCATGTGTTTCTATTGTGGCCTATTACTTTAAACCAATGGCGCATTGAATCACCATGCTCCATAGACAGAGCCACAGCCAATACCTGCATCTGAATGATGGTAGGGGTAAAACCAGATACTAGATCGGCCATCGGTTCTACTTCTTGTCCAGTCAACTCAGTTGATTCCAGGTTTTGTGTACGGCCAGGTAAAACATCCATAATCTTTTGTTGTCTCTTTCTCCTAGTAGCTAAACTTCTTTCTCTGGCCTTAGCATTTACTTTTGGGTCAGCAAAGCCATGATAACGTACAGGTTTAGAAGAATCAGGGTCGACTTGACTAATATCTTGACTAATCGCTGACTTATTTTCGTTTTCCGATGTCATCTACGACTACCCTTTTTGTATACTTAATAAACTTTAATCCACATTTCTTAAACGCATGACTAACCAATTTACTTACTTGTTTACTATTAGTCTTTTTCATAAACCAAAATTCCAGTTTTAATACTTCTGGCTCAATTAACTGGGGAAATAAACTATGAAATAATTCATGTATTAAAACCCCTGGTAATTCCCCCACTCTTACTCTAGGATCAATAGAAATGGTATCATGTTTATCATCCTCATCATTCAGTCCTAAATAACCACCACAGTTCTTTATAAGTAAAATAGGTTTTGAATCAATTACTTTAATTAAATCATCATACAGTTTTTTAGTTGTATATACTTGTTTTACTTTATCAAAACATAATTGAGATTCTATCTTTTCACGAAGAGACAGTGGAATATCAAATTTAATTCTGAACATATATTCTAACCCCACCAATAAAAATACTTTAGCCAATAAAAAGAATATATACTATATAGGGGGCTTTTATATTAGAAGCCCTAGTATACTATCTAGAATATATTAAAAACTTAATAATAATCAATAAACCAATTACTGGATAGAAAACTATAATAAATACTATCAAGTATATAAGTTTTAAGAATATATTAGAATTATTTAATTTATTATTTAAAATATATATATTATATATAAATTTATTATATATGTTATTATATATATTTAGTAATTTATAATATATGTTTTTATATATAGACATATGTATTATTATATATTATTATATTTAATAGTATATATATTTATATATAGGAGGTTATTATATCATATATTAGTATATATTAATATATAGGGGGTTAATATGTATTATATACTAGTATATATTAATATATATACATACTAGTCTAAATCAATAATTGGCTGTTTTACTATATCTATTCCTATAATCTTATTATATCATATCTATTCTTAAAAGTCAAGTACTTTGTAAGAAATGATATATAATCTTTCAAAGTAGGGGGTAATTCAGGTCTTATTTACCCATACCCTCCTTACATCTTAATATATACCATATTCTTTCCTAAAAGTCAAGCCCTTGGTAAAAATAATTTTATCTATGCAAATCTTTACAGGTTATTGCCTCATTTTACCCTCCATGCAAAAGTTTTAAATTTACTCAGTCCCCAGTTACCTTCCCTTATGCAAATGGGGACAGGCCACCTATGGGAATGGGCAATTCTGTACACATATATACTTATCCACAGTTTATCCACAAGATATTAACATGTTGATAACCTGTTGATAACTCCCACTCCCCCACAAATTTTACATAACCTTCTGCTCCCTCACATATCCTTACATATATGTAAATATATATCCATTAATGGTAAACATTTACCCACTCTATCTCTATCCTACACATATCCATTGGCTTATATCAAGTTATATATAGGTTGTTTCATATTTGAAACATATATGTGTACCTTGCCCGGACTAACTATGTCAAGCTATTTATACCAATATGTGTAAACAAGTACATAGTTTTGTACTATATTGTACATAGGTATATATGTAAAGTATGTAAGTGATGCTAATAATATCAATAGGATGGGATTTGGAATATGTATGGCACGTTTTATGCTTCTATATCTCTACAATATGCAAACCAATACACTAAAATAAAGGAGAAATAACCATGAAGCTATCTCAATTCCAAAGATTATCAAGACATGATGTTCAGTATCTATTATGGGTAAACCAGATCAAGCTAGTATCTCAAAAAACAACCTTGGAAAGATTAGCAGACATGATATATGAAAGAATGGTATATAAACATGAGAACCAAAAATAAAATATTTGACTGTGTAAGATGTCATAACCCAGTTTATAGGGTTGGTGATAAAGTAAGAACTGACTACAAATTATGTGGTAAGTGTAATGGCAAGAGTAGAGCCTTTGGTAAACGCACAGGCAGGACTAAGGATCAAAGTACAGTTGTGTTACCCACTGAGACAAAGGTTAATAGTGTTTGTATGGTAGAAACATCTACTGACAATTTAATTAGTAGTAACTTAGCCAAATTGGTGGAATACCAGAACAGGTTAGATAAAATGCACCAGCTAATCAAAAACAATCCAACAGAACCATTTATTTCACTGTGGGGAATGACAAAATGACTTACAAACGCATGATAAGAAAAGTAGTCAAAGAAGCTAACAAGAAGCCTTTAGATACTCTTAAACGTATCTCTAAAGACAGATCATTAGATCATACTGAGTTTGATAGGTTTAAGCCTAACAAAAACAAGGAGAAGTAAACTATGTACCCTGTTCACAAAATACATCAATACTGTTTATTTATAGCCGGAGACTATCTTTTTCCAGACTGGGCTAAATATATTTATGCCTGTAGTAAAGAGGAAGCATTATATAAATTTAGATTAAAATATCACTACCAACTACTTGACTTTGAAGATTCTGACTTACTCAAAATGATTGACAAAGTAACAGAATAGTGTTATACTAAATCCTAATAAATAGGAGAAAAAATCATGCCTGATTTATGTTATCACCCCGCTGGAAGTATAGTACGATGTATGAGATGTGATATTAATCTATACTGTAGGGATTGTGCTTTTCGTATAACACCTTTTTCAGAAGATTATTGTAATGCTTGCTTTGAAGAGCAATCGACTTCACCAATAGATTACTGCGGAAATTGTAATGAATATGAAATAGATTGTTATAAATGTTCTAATTGTGCGGGTTGCTGTAGTTGTTACATTCACCTTTATGAATATAAACCTGAAAGATTTAAATTTTATGGTAAAAATGGAAAAACTAACGATATTTTTATGGGAATTGAGTTAGAGGTTGAAAATACAGGAAACACATCTCGGAAAGATGCGGCTAAACATATTTTAGATATTGCAAACCCATTTATATATTGTAAGGATGATGGATCTTTAGAAGATGGTATTGAGATAGTATCTCATCCGGCTACTTTACAATATCATCTTACAAGCGGATACTGGGATTTGATTTTAAAATTTCTAAAAGAAAAACTTTATAAGTCTCATGATACTGAAACCTGTGGTTTGCACGTCCATGTTGGTAAAAAAGAGCTAACAGCCTTACAAACTAGTAAAATTAAATTTTTTACTGAAAATAATATAGAATTTGTAGAAGCATTGTCAAGGCGAACTAGAAATAGTTATTGTAGAGCTATAGGTAAAAAGAAACAGGGTATTAAAGTAGGCCAATATCTGAATACTACAGATAGATATGAAGCTGTAAATCTTACAAATGAAAGTACAATAGAATTTAGAACATTTAGAGGAACACTAAACAAAAATACTTTGTTTGCTACTTTAGAATATATTTATCTTTTAGTAAAGTTTGTAGATACCATTAGTGTCATTCAATCACTAGAAGAAAATGTATATTTAAAGTATATAGAGTTTATCTCAGGCAAGACACAATATTTAGAGAATTATTTAGTAAGGGTCCTTGGTATATCCAAAAAACAAATAGACAAAACGGAGGGGGAAAATGTATGTGTATAATAATAGCTAAACCAGAAGATGTTAAACTACCTGATTTTAAAACATTAGAGACTTGCTGGAATAATAATCCACATGGAGCGGGATTCTGTTTCCCTGATAAAGATAGTGGTAAAGTAGTTATAAGTAAAGGGTATGAATCTTTAGTCCCTTTCTATGATGATCTTAAAGAGGCAGAAAATCTACCACTAGTGATACACTTTAGAATTGCCACTAGCGGGTTTGTGAATAAGGAACAGACACATCCTTTTCCTATCATAAACAGTAAAGCTGAATTAGATTCAATTTATACTCATACCACATGGTCATTCGCCCACAATGGTATACTTTTAATGGAAGATAAAACAACCCATATGTCCGATTCACAGGTTTTTGTAAGGGATATATTAAGCCATGTCATTGATCCATTTAAACTAGAAATACACAATTCTGCTGGAAGCATTTTAGATTTAGTAGCAAAAGAATCTCATTCTAAATTCGCTTTGATGAATAGAGAAGGCAAAATATTTATGTACGGAGGATTTGAAAAGGTGGCCGGTTCATTCTATTCTAATAACACTTATAAAGAGGATAAGTGGGATTATACTAAATATCTTAAAGGGTGGTATGCAGATAAAGAAGATAAGGAAGAACATAGTTTTGACATGATCTGTTCAACTTGCTCAAGATATTATGATGAAAAATCAGCAGATCAAAATAACTATGTTTGTCAGTTTTGTGGCGAATGGTTAGATTCATTTAATTAAAAACATGGAGGGAACAAAATGTCATTTACACATCACGATAAAAGGAAACTTAAAGAAGCCTTAGAAGTGGTAAGCAACGCATTAAGTCAGCCTGAGTTAGATGAATTAGTAGAAAGAGACTTGGTGTATCTGTTTACATCTCTAAAATCATTGATTAGCACAATAACAGAAACACAGACAGGATTAAGAAAGGATGGTACAGGATGATATATAAAATATATATCCCAAAAACATATACACCTACAAAAGAACATATAGAAAAATTTGGAAAGAAAAAAAGATGGAATGACGATTGTAAAGAATTTTATTATACTTCTTTGTATGATACTAACCTAGAAAGTATAATAAAAGAAATATCCAGATTATCGGATGGATTTACTGTCTATGATGCTATTGGCTATTGGAAAGATATAACTGAACCAGTTTGGGTATTTGAAATTGTAAGAGATGGAAATGATTCTTATGACGGATTTAAACACGGGCTAGAAGCTACTCTATTATATTTAAAATCGGCCTTAAATCAACTATCAATGTTTTACACTGTTAACAATGAAGGGAGATATTTATAATGAGTATTCGATTTGAACAAATAACAGCAACAAGTGAGGATTTATTCGCCTTAGATCAATATGGAAGAATTTGGCGTACACCTGACTTATACTGTGGTAACACAAAATGGGTATTACTTTCACCACCACAAGAACCTTCAATAGAAAAGGAAATGGATTAAATTGCCTTACAAACGATTATAATATTAAAGTAATGGTAAACTATTACTTATTATATTAATAGCGCCCTAAAGGCAGCTAGAGGCCTTTATGTGGCAATTTTAATAGAAATGGAGGCTAAATTAATGGAATGTCCTAAATGTAAGGCTAAAAATAGTTTAGAAGGGCCGTTAAAGCATTTCTCTAATCAAGGATGGACACTAGATATCAGGTGTATTATTTGTGGGTACAGAATACATGATCCAAATAAATTTGGTTATTATACAAGCGAAAGAGAGAAAGAATTTTATAGAATAGGGATAATGCCTTCTATCTATATGCTTATAGTTAGAAAATATGGTATAACAGAGGAACCTGAAGAAATAGATATATAAACCCTCTATATATACTATTATATATACTCTATATAGTATTCTATATATATTATTGTATATATAATATATATACTATATATATAAATATAATATATGAAAAAGATAATTACATATATAAATAACTATCTATATATAAATACTATACTAATAATAATATTATTTTGTATTATATTATTAGAATTATATTTAATAGATAGATTCTTTTTATTGGTAAAGAGAAAAATTTTCAATGGAGTGGTAAAATATTATCCATTTTTACTAATCTTTTTCTCTTGACTTTAATAATTAAAACTGGTATATATTAGATTGTATGGGGAGGGTATAGATGTTAATTGACGATAAAAACCAATGGAAAAGAAAGACAGGACATGATACGGTTAAAAAGCTGTTAAAGAAAAGAGGGGTTGATGTTTTAGAAGCAAAATTAAGATCTAGACTATATTTTAATCTACCTCTTTACCTTTCAGATAAAGGAAACCACACTCTTGATGATGAGACATATTATATATCAAAAAGAGGCAGTGTAGTATAGTATAATTATTACATACAAACTATAATACTTTAAAAAGATTAACGATTAAACTTATGGATAAGTCTTTTTTGATTGAGAAATACCAAAAATTAAGATGGAAGTTATTGAATTTAAATGGAAAAATACCAATAAACAAGGAATGGCAAAATAAAGATGTTTTTAATATTGAAAAAGAAGGAAATATAGGTGTTCAAACTGGTAAAGTATCAGGAATTATAGTTGTAGACATTGATAAAGTAGATACTGAGATACTTTCCAAAGTTGCTTTTTACCTAACTCCTTGTGCTATTACAGGAAGAGGGTTTCATTACTATTTTAAATATCAAGAGGGAATTAGAAACAGTGTCGGAAAGATTGCGGAAAAAGTAGACCTTAGAAGCGATAACGGGTATGTTGTAATCCCGCCAAGCATACATCCTGATACAGGTAAACCCTATCAATGGACTATAGCTCCTTGGGAATGTGAATTGGCAGAATTTCCAAAAGAATTGAAAGAAAAATTAAATGAACCACGAATATCTGTAGGGTTTAGAGAATTTACTACACCTATCTTACAAGGTGGTAGAAATAATTATCTTACTTCACTTGCTGGCAGTATGCGAAGAAAAGGGTTAAGTTTTAATGCCATTTTTACGGCCTTATATGAAACAAATATGGAAAGATGTATCCCACCATTACCAGAAAGTGAAGTTAGAACAATAGCAGAAAGCATATCAAAGTATTCCCCTTCTTTTAATTCGGTTTCTGTATATAATACCGTTTCGGCAGACAGCGAAAATGCTTTAAATAATTCTGATAGATTAATGGAAGCCAGTCCTATTCCCACACAAATTTATAGATACAGTAGTTTAAAAGACCAGTCTTTTCCAAAAGTGGAAACCATTCCCACAGGAATACATGGCCTGGATTCTTATTTGGACGGTGGGTTAGGTGTTGGAGAGACTTCTTTTCTTATAGCTAAACAGGGTACAGGTAAAACCCACCTAGCATGTTTTATAGGAAGTAATGCTAGAAAGAAAGGATTTAATGTTCTTCATGTGTTTTATGAAGATATGCTAGGTAGTATTAAAAATAAATATGATGCTAAATTTATTGCTCAAGAATATGATGCGGATATATTTTTTTTAGATGCTACTAAACAACCTGTAACACTGAACGAGATTGAAAGACAAATAAAAGAAATAAATCCAGGTTTGGTGATTATAGATTATTTTTTCAGAATACCTAGTCAAAGAGGATTAGGGGAATCCAGATTTGAAGTTAGAGATACCGTAATGACATTGGCAAACATAGCAAGAAATAATAACTGTCATATTCTTGTATTAGACCATATTCTAATTTCTTATATAGATTACAGTAAAGAACCCTGGTGTTACAGACTTAGAGATGATATGATATCAGAAGCTAAGATGTATAAAGGAGCAATAGCAGATACTATTATCGGAATGGTGCAAGATAAAAACAAAACAGATATCTGGATAACAGGTATAAAACATAAGCGGTATGTGAAAGATTATTTTAATTGCCTTAAAGTTGAATGGGATAAAGGTAATTTTATTGGATAAAATATATGGATATTACATTTGATGCAGAAACGATAGGATTACGTCATAAACATCCTGATTTTAGAGTATTGTTTAATGGTTTTTTAGGTGATGAATGTTTATCACAAGATTTAGAATATCCGACTTTAAAAAGTTATGATAATTTAATCGGATTTAATTTAAAATTTGATCTTAAATGCTTATTTCAACAATTTCCTACTTGGGATGAATGGCCTAAACAACTTTATGACACTAAAATAGCTTTTCATTTATTGAGAGAGGATTTAAATAGTTATTCTTTGGAGAACCTTGCTCATGTCTTATACCAATATCCTAATTACAAGTATTTGGTTGATTTCAGTAACAGCGATTATGTGGGCGATATTCAGTTGCTTAAACTATATAATCGCCATGATCTTTACTTTACTAAACAGCTAAAAGATTTAACAGAACCAGTTTTAAGAAAAAAGAACAAATGGCCTCTTTTTATGATGCTTATGGACTATATCAAGGCTTTAACTACTATGGAAATGAAAGGGGTAAAAGTAGATATAATTGAACTAAATAGACAAGGAGCTATTTGGGAAGTTAAAAGAAATAAGGCAGCGGAAGCCTTAAGAAACTATGGTTTGAAAGTAGATTTTGAATCTAAGGCATTGATAGGAACTAATGATTTAAGGGATTTTTTTAAAAGAGAAAAAGTAAAGTTACCAAAAACCGATAAAGGAAATGATTGTATTAATAAAAATACTCTTAAAATTTTAGATCATCCCGTTGCTAATTTATTACTAGAGTTAAGACAAGCGAATAAACAGTTAGGGACATATAATATTGGGTTTAAGAATGAATTGATAGAGGATATTTATTATCCAAATTATTCCACAACTGGTACAGTTACAGGTAGATTAAGTGAAAAGTTTATACAAGTTATGCCCAGACCAGAAACCAGTGAATTTAAAAAATGTATAGTAAGCAAGTTTCCAGGTGGTAAACTTCTTTCTAGCGACTGGTCAAGATTAGAAGCATTATTGGCAGCAGAAATGTTTTGGATATTTACAGGTAAACATAAATTGGCTGATGATTTAGTGAATGGATATGATATACATGATGAAACCTTACAACGATTTAAATTCTTGCCTGATAGGACTAGGGCTAAGAACGCTAATTTTAGCACTATATTTGGTGGTAGGGGCTATAGTCTTGTCAATGAGTATGGTTTCACTTGGCCTCAAGCAACAGAATTTGTCCACGATCTTATAGTTGTACGATATCCAGAAATGTCAGAATTTTTTGAAATGAGAGGAAAAGAGATTAGTCAAAAAGGTTATGTTGAACATCCATACACTCATAGAGGTCGGCATACATCAAACTACAATGAGGGGTTAAATGCCCCCATTCAGGGCATAGGCCATGACTTTAATAAGATCATGACAATTACACTTGCCCACCATTTAGAGGGTTTTGAAAGCCATGTTTGTCTTGACGTACATGATGACATAACGGTAGATGTTTGTCCAAAAGAGGAAAAAGAAGTTATAGATATAGTAAAAACAGTGTATAATGATTTTGATTTATATTTCCATAATTATTTTGACATAGAATTAAAGGTCAAATACAATGCAGAGCATAAAATTGGCAATAATTTGTATTCTCTGACAAAAATTGACACTTGACTTTTAAAGTCAGATATGATATATATAAAACTGTAAGGGGAAGATAGGTATAAAAAAGAAGAAGTAAAATAACAGAAGGAGAATAAAATGACAGGGGTATTTAAGAAAGTATTTAGTAAAGATAGAGGGCAATATGGTAAGGCATGGAGTGTAGTTATATCGGTTGCAGGTGTTGACAAGTTTTTTAGTATCGGATGGAGCGATAAACTAGCTCAAGGATTAAATCCAGGTGATAATGTCGAATTTGTTTCAGAAACTAATGAGAAGGGATTTGAAAAGATTAAGGCTATTAGTAAATCTGGTTCTGTTGTTTCTACCCCCACTGTAAGTGGTGTAACTACTCCTGTATCGGCCAGCAATTCCGGTAGTAGTGGTGGTGGATTTAATGAAGCTATGTCTAGAGGCAATGCGCTAAAGGTAGCAGCAGAATTAGTAAAGGCTAGAGTATTAAATCCTAATGGCAAGAAAGTATTTTCTCTCGATCAAGTTTTAAAAGAAACTGTGGTTTTATCAGATCACTTTTTTGTGTATCTAAAAACTGGTGTGTTAGATTTAGTAGCCAAAGAAGAAGCAGATAGGATTGAAGATGCAGTAGGGGAATAATCAAATTGGATGGTGCTAAAACGGGATGCAATCTGCTTTTGTAAACGGATAGAGCACCTACCTAACTGTGGGGTATATGGCGGGAGTACGGATAGGAAATGATCCGATAAATCTCCAACATACAGTCATCCAATTAAAATTTTAAAGGTAGAAGTAAATGCCATATATTAAAAGAGAAGAAAAAGTATTTCCACTATTATCTGAATTAAATAATGAAACTGATCCAGGAATTTTAAATTGGACAATAACTTCAATATTACTAGCAACAGAACCCAAAAGATACAAGGATTTTAATAAATTAATAGGTGTTTTGGAATCTTGTAAATTGGAGTTTTATAGACGTGCAGTAGCAGTTTATGAAGATGAAAAGATTAAAGAAAATGGAGACGTATATTAATGGCTGAAATTAAAAAATATGATCTTCTCGAATGGTTAATAGATGTAGAGATAGATAAAGCATATCAGGCAAGACGTAATAAAAGAAAAACAAAAACCAAGTTTAGTGCTAGTAATGCCGGATACTGTAAAAGAGCTACTATTCTAAATAGATTAAATGCTGAGGAAGAAGAACATACTGAAAATCAGAAATGGATATTCTGGTTAGGACAGATTATACATGAAGCTATTGAAAATCTTGTAAAAGGATCAGGCAAAGTAGTAGCTTGTGAAACTTTTTTAAGTGGTCATGATTTTATTCATGGCGCAATAGATGTAATAGTCAGAGACGATAATGGATTAAATGTTCTTTATAGTATTAAATCTATCAACCCTGGATCATTCTGGCGATATATCGTAAAAGAAAAGAGGCCACACAAGCACAATATTTACCAGGAAATAACATACTTCATTATCAATAACAAGTATCCTATTGACAAGGTAAAGATATTATATATCGCAAAGGATTTGGATTATAAAGGAAGAAGGTCTTTTTGGATAGATGTTACTCCTGAATTAGTACAAGAAGTTACAGATTGGTGGGATTCAGTAAAAGAAAGTTTTGATAATAGACTGTTGCCGGAACCATATGCTATAGATTCAGCTGAATATAAGCATTTTTGTAAAGGTTGTACGTTTAGTAATTTATGGTGCTTTGGCGATCAACAAACAATAGATAACAACATACAAAGTTTGGTGTGGCCGACAAATGAGAAAACAGAAAAAACAGCAGACGTTAAATGTCAGAATCAGTAAGGCTATATGGAATTTATGTAACAGAAAGAAAAAGAAACTAGAAGTAACTAAAGAGTGGAAGGAACAACTAAAAAATAAAATTATAGATTCTATCTGTAATAGATGTAAATATTGTAAGAAACCCATTACAGTTGGATCATTTTCTATTGATCATAATATCGCATTAAGCAGAAATGGGACAAATGAATTAGATAATTTGGATATAATTGATCTTGATTGTAACTTATTTAAAGGCAACCTTACTGGAAAAGAATTTAGTAAATTAGTAGAATTTTTAAAACCTTTTCCTGAAATGGAAAAGATATTGAGGACTAGACTGAAAATGTCAGGATTTGTGTACAATGAGTAAGATGATGAGGCGATATGAGGGTGTCCTTAATGGACATATAGGGAGAGGAAAGTCTAAAATATATGAAAAGATTTTGTGTAATCATCCTACTCATATTGGGGATGTGTATGAATTTTGAAAAAGCAGTAGCAGCTAGTTTAAAATTTGAAGGTGGTTATTCAAACCATCCCCATGATTCTGGTGGAGAAACTAAATATGGTATTTCATCTAAAGCATATCCTGATATTGATATACCGAATCTAACAGTAGAAGAAGCCAAAGCGATATATAAACGTGATTATTGGTATCCTTCTGGGGCAGATAAATTATCAGAAAAATTAGCTATTGTTCATTTTGATGCAGCAATAAATCATGGTGTAACTATGGCAATTAGAATATTACAAAAAATTGTTTGTACTCCTGTGGATGGTAAATTTGGGCCTAAGACATTGATAGCATTTAATGAGGAATTAAAACAAACAGGAGAAAATAGTCTTATTGAACGGTATTTAAGACAACGAGAATCAGTTTATTATTCTCTAGTTCGATCAATTAGTAAAAATAAAGTATTTTTAAAAGGATGGTTAGCTAGATTAGAACAACTAAGAAAGGAATTACTTGGATAATTTTATCATTGCCTGTATATTAATTTATTGGATTACAAGTTTAGTATGGATGTTTTTTATTTTAAAGGATTCAGAATAAGGAGATAAAATGAATTTTGAGCAATATCAAAAAAAATCAAAAAAAACTGCACAATATCCTAGTCTATACAGTAGTTTTTATAATGAAGATTTTTTTGGATTTGGAGACAAGGGCCGTTGTTCATATATTTATCCTGTATTGGGCTTAGCTGGCGAAACTGGTGAAGTAGTAGAATTAATTAAAAAAGCAGTAAGATCGGATTCCCCTGTAGATCGTGAAAAACTTAAATATGAATTAGGAGATGTACTTTGGTACTTATCTCAATTAGCTACTGAATGTGGATTAAAATTAAATGAAATTGCAGAAGCAAATATTGTTAAATTACAAAAAAGGTATGGAAAATGAAGATAACAAAATTTTTAGAATTACTTGAAAATAAATTGGGAGATAGTTTTGTTAATATTGTTATTTACAGTGATGGGTCTGGAAGATTTGAACGTGATGGGGAAACTTTAGATGAGTTTACTGATTTCGATGATTTAAATAAAGCTGTTAAAAGACTATATTACAAATATATAAATGGCAAGAGATTTAAAGTAACGTTTGAATAGAGGATATAGAATGAAAATATATCTTAGTGCTAGTTTTACAAATAGAGTTAAAATGAGGCCAGTTAGAGACAAACTATGGTCATTAGGACATAATGTCGTTTCTACTTGGTTAGATGAAACAATAAAATCTGATTTTTTGTCAGAATATGAATGGAAGCGAAAACTAGCAGAAAAAGATAGGGCCGAAGTATTATCTGCTGATCTATTTATTATGGATTCTGAAAATATATCCACTGGAAAATCAGTAGAACTAGGCTTAGCGTTAGGACATTTCCATTATAAATTAGTTTGGGTTGTAGGGAAACCGAAACATATATTTCACCATTTGGCTGATCAAGTATTTGAAACTTGGGAACAATGTTTTAATACATTAGAAACTAAATATAAAACATATGATTTAAAGGATGCTTCTTTATGAATAAATACAAGATTTTTTACAACGAATATTTACAAGAGTATGCTGTAAAGCAAAGATTTTGTTTCTTTTGGATATGGTGTAAAGGCGGATATACTTATTCAATGTTATCGTTTAATTCAAGAAAGGAAGCGGAAGATTATATTTTCCGTATGACAGATATAGAATCGAGATATTATTGGAAGGAAATATGATTACACCAGCATTAATATTAGCAGGGATAATGTATATTCTAGCAGCAATAGAGTATACACAATTAGGGGAATATAGATTAGCTATAATTTTTGTATTATATGCTATTGTCAACTTTATTTATAGCACCATAAGGGGGGCAATTTAGAATGGCTAAAACATTAACAGTTAGATATACAGATAATCAATATGTTTTTACTTTTAAAAATGGCGATACTAGAGAAGAATTTAATTTTAATTTTGAAGAAGTATCTGCTCTTGATACATTACTAGGTCAGTTGCGTACAATAGGCTTATTGATTAAAAATCCTACATTTCCTTATTTAGAATTAAGTATTGATCTTGAAAAAATGGTGGAAAAAGTAGATAGTGCCATACCAGGATTTTTTAGAGACAAGTCGGGCAATTCTTTTAACCCTGGTGGATATAGATGATTATAGTTAAAAAGTTTTTAGAAAATGGATGGGAGTTAATTGAATATAATGGAAAATATAAATTAAGAAAGAGATTCTAATGTCTACTAACCCTAAAGATTTATTAGGAATTAAAAAAGTACAACTTAATTTAGTCCCTCCTTCTTCTATCATTTATGAAGCTATAGCTTTTGAAGAGGGGGCAAAGAAATATGGGCCTTATAATTGGAGAGCTAATAAAGTAATTGGTTCTATATATATAGCAGCTTTATTGAGACATATTTTAGCCTGGCAAGATGGTGAAGATGTTGCATCTGATAGTGGGAAACCACATTTAGCTCATGCCAAAGCCTGTTTAGGAGTATTAATTGATGCTATAACGACTAATAATTTAATTGATGATAGACCATTAAAAGGAAAGGCAGCAGAATTATTAGACCTTTATATGAAAAAGAAGGAGAGATATGAAGTTAAATAATCATGTAGTTAAAATGTTTGAAGAACATCAACATCTTTTTGGGACTAAGATTGCTTTAAACAACATATTATGGTTAGTTTCTTCTGATATATTTTATGATTTAGGTGTAAAAAGAGTGAGGACTACATATGAGCGGAAAAGGACTAGGAAAACTAATAAGAAACATTCATAAAAGCCATCCTAAGACTATGGAAGAAGATCAGAAAAAGTCTATTGCAGGTAAACGTAACACAGTTAAAGTGTATAATTCCAAAGGTCATGGGAAGATGGTAAAGGAATGAGAAGCTTTATTTTATTATCATTTATCCTTATTTTGCTGGGTTGTGCTACTAAACCTGATGTGTGGAAACAGAATAGAGAATGTTTGCATGGTAAAATTCATAAAGTAGGTAGTGTATATATTTGCATTGAAATAGGTGGTGATGCAAAGGATAAGAAATATTAAATATGGAATTTAAAACATTTGCTAAAATTCCCAGATTGTCAAGAGAATGTATAATAACTGAAAAGATTGATGGGACTAATGGAGTTATCTGGATTCCTGATTCTGCTGTATCATATACATTTAATTCTGACAGAGAAGTGCCATTTTTAGTAGGAAGTAGAAGATGGGATTAGACCAATGAGTAGAATGAAAGCATTAGAAAATTCTAGAAATTATGAACTTAATTGGATAGATGTTTTGAATAATAGATTTAAACATCTATTTTGTGAATTAACAAGTTTTAAAAATTTAGTATTATCAGCTTTAGTAGCTCTTTATTGGTTTGATGGTTTAGGCCCGTGGCCTTTTGTTTGTTTAGCTGCATCTATATTAGGACTAAAAGAGTTTAAAGAGATTGTAAGTGCTTTTAGAGGAAAATAATGACAATTAATACTAAAGAAACATCTACAGGTGAGATTAATTTAAAAACTACTAAAGATTTAATCAACGACTTGACTATCCGACTAGGAACACATTTTGCAGATACGTCCGTTTGGCCTAATGGAATTAATGAGGTTTTAATAGACCTTTGGCAACACATAGCTAAACTAGAAGGGTTGTATATAGATGGTCTCCAAGAGGGGTTCATTAAAGGACAAAATAGTGTGGTATTTGGTAATGAAAAAATACATTAAAATACCGGAAGAATTTCATATAGCTCTGAGCATGAGGTTTAGGCATTTTAAACATATATTACACAGATGGATACGCTGGACTGTCCTACCTACTTGGAAATATAACTATAATATGTCTCTTGTAGCTAATGAGGCTCATATTTGTTATCAAGCTACTATTGAAAATGCAATTGAAATTATTGAAAAGCAAGAGAAAGAATTATCACAATTAAACACAATTAATCAACAATTAGTAGAGAAGGTGAGAAAATATGTTCAGTTCTTTCGTAATTATGGAATTGGTGAGGAAGTTTTGGAAATGGATTTTGGGAGCAGGACTACTGGTTCTGGTTTATCTGCGTTTAGAATTGATGAAAGCAAAAACAAGAAGGTTAGAAGCAGAAGTACAGGGAAGAAGGAAAAAGGAAAAAATACAAGAAAAGCACCAAGAAATAGAAAAAGATTATACAGAGAAGTTTAAAACAAGTGATAGGGCAGAATCAGCAAAGGACTTTAATGATGAATGGGGAAAAGGAGAACACTATTAAAAACAGATTGTTTTTCCAAACTTGGTTAACAATGCTTAGAGTTGAACAAACTGTTAAAATGGAAGTACATACCTTACAAGCCCGATTAAAAGAAGATTTAAAAAACCCTGAATTTGAAGTATATTTTAGGAGAGAACGTCTAGGGAGATATTTTTCTCAAATATGAGGATCATTCATGTTAGATCGTAGACATAAATGGCATAGGATACCCAATGATTCAGGGAATAGTACAGTTATATTTCAATGTCTAGTATGTGAGAAAAAGATTTGGAAAGCTAAAGATGTTAATTGGCCTGAGATTAGTTACTGGATAGCTGAGGCTACATTAAATATAGCAAAAAAACAGATACATTTTTATGAAAATCTAATTTAAAAATGCAAGAAACTCTTGATCTTACAAAACCCATAGAGTTAGGTTATGTTTGTAAAGTTTGTAAAACTATCTTCTTTAAAACCTATCATATAAAAGAGATTATTGCTAAAAGACTTAAAAAAGGTAAATTTGATATAGAGAATCCAGATTTAACTGTTGCTGGTATGAGCTTACCACGAATTAAATATTGTAGTCCTGAATGTAGGAGTAATAGAAAATGAAATACAAATACCTTACATTAACTGTAAGTTTTATGTTATTAGTTGGCTGTGTTACACCTAAAGTCTTATTTCCTGAACCTGTTATTCCGGTCAGACCTAACCTTGTATTTAAAGACTGTCAATTAATTCGTGTATCAAACGATCGGTTTATCTGTTTATCGGTAGAGGAAATGAGACAATTATTTGCCTATGTTCTTACTACCGAAATGGAATTGGAGAAATGTAGTCAGACTGTTAAAGAGATTAATAGAAAATAAGTCATTAGTAGCTCTAAAATGCCATTTAAAGGGGCCTAGCTGCCTCTAGGAGCCCCTAAATAGTAAAAGTAAGGGTAAGATATGACTTAGACTATTTAATAGCCTTATTTCTAATCAATAACTAGTACATTTTAAGTGTAGTAGTTCACTTCTACAGCATGGTTTCTACACTCGAAATATACTATATTCTCTCTTGTATACACTTATTATGGTCTATAATCCGTTGCTCTATAATAACTTGATTATCTGTAGTAATAGTAAATCCAAATTCCATTAGTCTGGTTTGAAGATCATTTTGAAAACTGATCCAAACCAACATACTCATTAAAGCCAAATTCCATATAACTTTTAATACTGTCCATTTATGTTTCAAATATTATCACCATTTACCTTCTTAAAGTTTGTCTACGTTTAATTTTCATTTCTGGATATAAAACATCTTTTAATTCAGTTTGTAAATATGGCCCAATAAAAGGTACTGGGGCAATCCATTGATCTATAAACTTATTATTAAACTGTTTAAACGGTTTAGGATCACCTGCCATTAATTTTCGTATAGTTTGAGTATTAATAGCACCCCAATCTACCAAATTACCCACCACTGGCCCTGCAACAGTACGCATTAACATATCTCTGCCTTTATCTGCCTGTAGAATAAAATCCCCTAATAAACCCATAGCCTGAACCATAGACAGATTATCAATATGATACATTAATCCTTTTGGTCTTTCTCTTTGTGTCCATTTGCTTCTAATCTCAGCTATACCTGCCCCTATCGGATATTGTGCTACCATCATCGGCAACCAGCGTTCAGGATGTTTTAATATTTGATCTTTCATAAATTTTGTATGAAAAGCAGCAAACTTTTTAAATAGAATAACTGTATTAGCATAAGGACTAGATGCCCATATAGGCAATTCAAATGTCCTGGTTCTACCAATAGTTGAATCAGTCATGCGTTTAATGATAGACATATATTGATCATTATCTAATTTATAACCATTTGCCTTTAATTTTTTAATGTCTACAAACACTTCTCTTAAAGCACGTTCCCAATACTTTTCAGCTTTTCCTGCTCGTAATTGTTTTAATCCTCTATCAAGATAGCTCTTGGCCGACCAAGTAGCATGGATTCTAGTAATTTCATCCATTTTACTGATACCTGTAAATCGAGTATATTTATCTGACAATCTATTAGTCCTGGACATTACAGTCCTAGCTTCATTAACAAAATTAGTATAAATGGTTCCTGTATCATGAATAAATTCCCTTTCAGTCATGCCTAACTTTTGAGCAGCAAAAGCACTAGATTTTAAAGTTTTAGGAATCTGTAACAATGATCTGAAATATCCAAATCTGGCAAAAGTAGAAGGAATTGAAGCAATCTGCATAAGAGCAATCTTCGCTCCAAATGTCATATAAGTAAAATTAACTGCCCTATCTGCCCATTTCTTCGCATATACATTAATCTGATCCCTATGAGTTAATCTACGCCATGCTCTTTCTGCTATCTGTGCTTCATTAGGATGAGTAGTAGCAAGTCTTTGTCTTAAAAATTCAAATTTTTCTCCGTTCCTGCCCCATTGTTTGACTTCACTAAGTCTATGAGAGACTTTATCAAAATAATTTTCCCACGCATTACGATCTACATTATAGCCATTTGCTTTTAGATCATCATATCCTCTGACAGTAAATTCTCTAGGTTTCTCAATACCTGCATATTGACGATCTACATATTTAAGAGCATATCTTTGTTGTAGCAATGATTTAGCTGTATTAATATTGGTTTCTTGTTTAGTATCTACTAGATATTTGGCAAGTTTGTCTAACCATTTTTCATCATGTATTTCAGATACAGGTTGCATAGGAAAAAATTCTCTGGCTTCTTCTGCTACTGGAATACCTTCCTTTTTAGCTATCTCGAATATTTCTTTAGTTTTACTAAAAGTTTCATTAATAGCTTTAGTCACTTTATCATTAATAGGTTTAATTCCAGTAACTAATGTTCTAAATTTTTCATTGGGGTGGGTCATATTATATCGGTCAGTTAATACATCGACATAATTTTTCCATTCTTTATGGCTCAGTTTACTTAAAATATTTTCTGTTAATGGTGCTGCATATCTAGTAGTCATACGTTCTGCATCATCAGAAAACTGATACATACGTTGTAGTATTTCTTCTGAATAAGGATTGTTTATCCTGGCTAATGCTGTATTTACAAATGCAGAAAAACTCTTTTCAGTGTCAGTTAAATTTCTTGATTTTCCTTTCATAAAGGGTGTTTTAGCCCCTACTTCTCCTAAATCATCATAATTTTGTAATGCACTTAGTCTAGTATCTAATTCCTCAGCAGCTTGTACAGTAGGGTGCGGTGTTTGTTTAAATGGATCAGGATATTTAGCTTCAATTTGTTTAACTTTTTCAAATACAGTAGGATTAGGATTCTCAGGTGTATCAAGTCTATTCTTTTTAGTAATTTGTTTTTTAATATCTTTAATTTCTGTAGTAGGAATAACTTGGGTTTTACCATATTGAGTTAATTCAACTACATTTAAATCTTTTACATCTAATTCAAGTAATTGTTGTTCTCTAGTAACAATAGGTTTAAGAACTGTTCCTTCTCGTGGATATGCAGTAGGCTCCAATACAGTGTTTCTAATCTCATCAGCTTTAGCAATATTAATTGCATCAGCCTGTTGCATAACAGCTTGAGTTTCATTAGGAATAATAACTTTATTAGGAGAAGAAGTATGTTTAAATATTTTAGATATTTTTGTAGCTTCACCTGTAAATTTAATTAACTGACCAACCAAAAATAAATTGCCTATATCTCCAACTGCATTTAATCCAGAAAGCCAATAATCTAACCGTTCTTTAGCATATGCTTTTATATCTTTTGAATCAGCTGGCTGTTTAGTTTTTAATTCATCAAAATATTCCCACTTCTTTAATTTATTAAAAGATGTAACTGGATCAAAAATATCAGCTACTTTAGCAATAGCTTCCAGACCAGGATAATATTTTAATTCTGGATCATTAAAAAATTCTTCTTTAACTTTATCCCATTTATCCAACATAGATTGATCATGGGCTTCATCAGCTAGTTTGGTTTCAGACTGAACAGTGGCAGGTAAATTATTGGTAGGATTATCTGCTTGAATAGATTCAAGATAAACCTGTACTAAAAATTCATCTTGATCAGATGCTTCTTTAACTTGATTAAGAAAATCATCATCAGCAGATACGGCCAGGCCGGTAGGCGCAATAGCATATACTTGTCCTGCATATTTGCCATATTGAGGATCTCTAGGCACTACAATAGGTTTATTAAATTTTTTTTGTAATTGTTCGACAATATTTTCAGCTTGTTTAGGAGTAGCAGAATATATATCTTCTGGTTCCCATGTAACAAAATCATCATATTCTGAAACTCTCAAGGGATTTTTAACTTTACTAACTTTGGCAAAATTATCAGCAGAAATATCTGCGTGCATTTGCCCTGGTTCTAATTTAGTAATAGTATTTCCAGTATTAGAATCAATCCAATATGGCGTACGAACACCATATTTTACAGATTCGGGATCGAATGTGGCTTTAGCAATTTCAAATTTTGTACCTAATTGGGGAGTTTGTTGTGTTATTCCAACTTCTCCAAATTCTTTTAAATATTTAATTACTTTTGCTAATTCACTTGGCCTTGGAATTGGCATTACTCTATCTTAATCCCTTCCTCTTTAAGTTTCTTAACAATTTCTTGTGGTGTTATTTTTGAATTTTCCTGTCTTAATTGAGATGCTCTTTCTTTCCAAGTTTTTTGTACTGTATTGGCAACAGGTTTCTGTGCTGTATTTTTAGTCCCTAACTTAGTTTTCTTTGCCGCTGGAACATTAGCATATTTCATTAAAAATGATTTGATAAGACCGGGGTTCTCTGTTTCTTCTTCTATTGTCGGTACAGTAGGGAATCCTAATTCATCTGCCCATTGATTAATAATAGCAGAATGTGTGTCAATTTCTCCTTGATATTGTTGTAAAGCATCAGACATATCAGATTGTCTACCTTGTGATACGTCCTGAGCAGCAAGATCAATAAGTTTTCTGTAACTCATAAGAGCAGATTTAACAGATTCAGGTGCTTTTTCACCATATATTTTTTCTGATAACTTAAATCTCTGTTTAGCTAGTGCTTGCGCTCCCTCTGAGATATCCATTCTACGTTCAGATTGTTTTATTCTTTGTCCTGCCTGTATTACCTTCTGTTTTTCTAATTCTAATTTAGCTTGCCCCAATTCTTCTGATATTCCAGGTTTAATAAATGGAGCAATAATTTCAGGAGACATACCGGTTTCCATCATCATCTGTCCCATAAATCTAGCACGATCTCTCACCTTATTATCGCCAGGGAGTAAATAAGCATTTTCAAATATACTTTTACCATATTCTTTATTATATGTAGATTCGGCTTCCTTTTCCATTTCCATTTGTTTCTTTCTGGATTCTAGAGCTAATTGATTCACTTTTTCCTGCATTTCCATCTGCTGCTGCATTTGTCTATCTTGCATATATAACTGAGTATTTTCAGCAGCACGTTGTTGTAGTGCACGAACCAAAAAAGGCGCAACCATTTACTTATTCCCCCTTATTAATACATTCCGGCTAATTGTGCTTGTGATTGAATTAATGGATTATATGCCCCACTAATTCCTAGTAACTGTTGTACTTGCTGATCTCTCAATCGTTGTTCAATCATAGGCATTAATTCAGCTTCTTGTGCAGCAGAAACATCTGATTGATAAATTCCTCTTTCAGCTTGTCCTGCCCTAAGCTGTTCCCTATATTGATTCATTAATGATTTTCTTGCTTCTGGGGATAGACCAGCTAAGTTTCTTGCCTCACCAATAGAGGATAATTGCATATCTTGTAATTGTCCTAAACGACCCAAAGCCTGACTTTGCCCTTGAGTGCCTAATACCATAGAAGCAATTCCAGGTAAACCACCTGTTCCCATTAATCCTCCTTGTCCAAGCAAGGTGCTTAACATATTGCCTCCACCACCTCCACCAAACGTGCTTCCGAATGATCCTAATCCTTTGGCAGCTAAACCAGCATTAGAAAGTCCCCCACCAAATAAAGTTCCTAAAGGATTGCCAAAAGGCAAACCTAAAGCACCGCCACTACTTAATGATGTTCCTAAAGTTCCTCCCATTAATCCGCCCAATCCTGCTAGTCCTGTTCCTGCACCAAATCCTGCTAAACCGCCTTTTAACATTCTAGTACCAATACCTGTACCTTTAAAACCCCTTGCAGCACCAGTACCTAATCCTGCACCTAAAGCTGCACCAGCAGGGCCGCCAAGCATAAATCCCCCAATACCGCCTAATACAGGTGCGGCTTTTTTTAAAACTTTCCCTACTTTAGACATTTTTATTCAACCCTTTCAACCATGTTGTTTCTATTTCTTTAAAACCTCTTTTTCTATAGAAATTTTTAGCTGTCTTAGTTGAACTAGCAGCTATTATTTTTCTATTTACACACCACTTTTCAAATAAATTATATAGTTTCAGACTAACTTTACTTTTTTTATTTCTATGTATAGGGAGAACATAAAAGAAACTTATCAATACTTGTTTATCTTTTTTATTGTAAACATTAGAAATAGGAAAACCCCCTATTGTTCCTAAAAATTCCTCCCCATCTTTCATTACATAGATTATACCTTCTTTATTATCTTTCCAAAAATGTATAAAATCTTCTACAACATATTCCAAATCTTGCCCTATTTCTGGTTCCAACTGAGCATGAAGTATCTCTCCAATTTCTTTAATTGTTTCAATTTTCTTCGCCTGATATATCTTCAATTTCTATATCCTCTATTGTTTTTATCCAAGATAAATTATAAGAGTCAACTTTAAATTGATCAGCGAAATTATCTAATTTTTCTAAACTAATAGTTACTTTTTCAGGATCAAATTCTTTAAGTATTTTATTGAATAATTTTTGTTTTAATAGTTCCTTCCCCTCTATTCTGCCCATATGTCCAATACCAGATTCCATATTGTACCATCCTGTTACAGCCGCTACTACATCCTTTTCTTTTACAATAACCCAGGAAAAAAATTGAGGATTATTATTAGACTGATTTATCCATTCTGATAATATCTGTTTTCTTTCTTCTTCGTCCTCACTAAATAAAAATAGTGTTTTATACATATCTTCAAATGTTGGTTTACGAAGTATCATTTTATCTCCTTATAAATAATATGCACTACCAAATATTGCCGATGGATTGCTTCCATAAATTAATGGAAAATTAGATTGTTCTACATATATTCTATTTAAATAAATTTGATTAGCAGACCCTGCTGCTGCAATATGAATTGTCTGACATCCTACTCCTGCTGATTGTGAAACATCTATTAAATTGCCGCTGTCATCTTGTAAAATTTGTTGCCAACTTTGAACATCTGTTCTTGTAAATGGGTAAATAACATTAGGATATACTCCTGTAATTGCATCATTTCTTGGAGTAAGAATAGAAGTTTCTACTATTAAAACTCCTGAAAATGGCACGTTATCAGCATCATTTAAAAAAGCATCGGATAAAACCCACATTCTTAACATATAAATTGTATTAGCAGTTACAGTTGATAAATGATTTGTTCCTGTTCCTGTATCTCTATCTTTACTTATAAAAAATGATCCTGTACTACCAGATTTAGAATGATGTAATCTCCAATAAGGAGTGGTTCCATCATCTGACCATCCAAACCATAAAGATTCTGCTACATTACTACCTATTGATTCATCATGACCAGAAGCAGTATTATTATAAGCAGCATTTCTATTAGCAAAACCACAAAAAACCCTCGACCCAGTTAAAGTTGATCCTGTTTTTATAATAGCTAAAAAATATGGATTTTGAGAAAATCTTAATAAATTAGGATTAGCAACAGTTCCACCACCTCCTTGTCCTGCTCTCCATCCAACAGTTGAACCTGCTGTTGTTGCTGTTTGTGCTGCTCCATACATTCCTTCTACATAACTTTGATTAGTAGTAACTCCACCAATTAAATTTACAGCATCAATTAATCCAGAACCATTCATGCCTCCACCAGCGGTAGCAGGAGATGTAGGAACAATTAATCCAAATAATTTATTTTCTGGATGAGGTAAAGTTAATAATAAATCTTGTCCCTCAACTTGATTAGGATATTGAAACCTATGGTTATATAAAGCATCCCATATCCTTTCAAGTTCTTCATTAATCCAATCCCATTGTTTATCTTTTCTATCTGGCGTGGCCCCCTTTCTGGAAAAATCATAGCCTTTCATTATTCTACCCTCGTTTCTACTATAATCTCATCACTATAATTTAAAATTGAGAACCTGGTTGCATCTGATCCAGGTTGTGTATATTCAAAACGATAACTTATACGGTATCCACGACTTAAATCTAAACGTGGTTTGAACATATGTCTATTAAACCCTGTAGAAGAAGGTGTAAATGGTAAAGTTTCTTTTAAACTCCCATCTCCATAAATTTTAAGAGTTAAAGCATTAGAAGTATTAGGAGCTATAAAATCAACAATAACATGTTTTACTTTTTGTAATCTAGGAATTCTATCATTTTCTAAATCCATCCAGTCTTTAGTTTGAGCAACACACGAAATATTAGTTTCTTGTGGACTTGATACTTCATCTAATTCAATAAAATATCTATTAGTCCCATCATCTTCCATTGCTTTTAATCTTTTGCCAAAAGTCAAACTACCGATATTTTGACAAAAACAACCAATAGATAAATTATATTGCCACACTTTTTGAGTTTCATCTATCAAATCAATTAAATATATTCTATTATTTCTAGTTTGTCCAGAATCAGATAATGTGCTTATTAATAATTGCTCATCTTTAAATGACAATGCAGCTTTGGAATTATTAAATCCTCTTAATTGATTTATAAGTTGTAAAACTACTGGTTCCATATAGAGACCAGATAAGGTTTGTATGCCTGTTCTATCTCCATAAATAAATGTACCAGCAGAAGCATACATAGACCCCAATGGACTGATTGTGCCTTTAAATTGTTCTCCTTTCAATAATGTAGAATCTGTGATAGTCGGAGCTAAAGCAAATAACCACATACTTTTTTCTTTACCAATGACTATTCTTTCTCTTTGATCAATACCTAATACAATAGCATCAGAATAATCACCAATTAGAAAACCATTACTAGCAGAGACAGTTTCAGGTGTTCCTGTATTACTAATCCATATTTTATTAGGAATATTATTTGTTACATCATTTAAATAAATAGCTTTATTTTTATGTTGAATAGCATACTTAGTAATAGTAGTATATGTACTAGCCACATCGTCTAATCCATTCCATTTACGCCAAGCTAAGGCTCCATTAGTATAATAAAGTTGATCATTAAAAATCATAAAAGAACAAATAGCCGTATTGCTTGAAACTTGAGATTTAACTGTTATTGGTGATGTTTGACCGTCCCGTAATGCTTTAACTACAAAATTAGCTGATCCATCCCATCCACCTGTTACAAGCCATTTAGTACCTGATGGAGACACATTAACTGTCCATTTATTTCCTAAAGTATGCCCATCAGCAGCAGCAAATGTAATTTTTACTCCTTCTGCTAATGTTTGTGCTACTCCTGCGGTAATAGATACGCCTGTTGTATATGATCCTGCATCTTTACGCCATTTAAAAGTATCTGGTGATGCAACAGAGCTATCTATTTCTACTTCATAAGTAGATAAAACTGTACTGCCAGTATAAGTACCAGAAAATGTCCCGTCATTAAGTCCAGCACCAGTGAAAGTAGTTATTCCTACACCACTATTTCGTTGAACAAATTCAATTAAATTAGCAGGCGCAAGACTAAGATCGGAAGAATTAAGTCTCTTATAACTAAATCTAGCAGTCAAGGCAAGATAAGTAAGATTGTCTCCTACAGACGTGGGTCTAACTTCCATATTCTCTAAAACTTGTAGTTGATCTTCATTAAGTTGTGTGCTATGAACTAGAAGGTTTAAACCGCCAGTAAGGGATTTAATTACTCTTTCCATTAATCTTTATCCCCATTTGTCTTTTCTAATTCTTCATCTATATTTTTATTAAGCAAATGATTATAGAGAATATTGACTCTATCCCGTAAATCTTTAATATCTTCTTTACTAGCTTTATTTTTATTGCTATTGTAAGTATATGCGTATGAACCTGTAATTAGGCCAATTAATATACCTGATGTAAATATAGTTTCTATCATCTAAAATTCCCCCAAAATCTTCCACGATATATGCCTGTTCTAAAAATTCGTCTATCCAACCTGGCTCTCTTAGGATAAATTCCGTCATCTTCCATATTACTACGCATCCTACGAACTACTTTTTCTAATAGAAAAGGATCGTATGGAGTACCTAATTCTGTACCATAACCCATTCCTCTTAACTGATTTGCCAAAAGATCAACCAAACTTTGTAAATCTAAAAATGCAGGTGCATCTCCATCAGCTACATCATAAGTTTGAATTGCTGTATATTCTAAAGTTGCATTATAACTTTGATCTGGTTTAGGATATACATAACCAGCTAATGTAATAGTACCTGTAGTATCGACTATTCTTAACACACTGGCTCTTTGTGGTCTACCAGTGCTATTTGGAATAATCCCTAATTTATAATCATCATAATTTATTATCGGTACTTCAAAAAATGTTATTGGATCAGAATTAGGATTTTGTACCATCAGAAAATTTGCTTTTAAATAGTCAGTAGGAACTGTCCAAGTCTTATCAGAAAGTGTAACTGAACCAGATTTACGATTAGTCGGCCATTTATATACTTCATATAACTGACTAACAATAAGATTTAACCTATCGTCACAAATAGTATTTAATTCAGAGCCTCTACCAACATTCTCTTGAGCAATCTGAATAATCTTAGTTTTGGCTATCCTTACAGCCATTATTTCACTTCCTCTATATATTGATTAAAAAATCTTTTCATACGTTCCATATCTTCTATTTCTTTGTTATTTTTTTGTTCTAAAACATATTGTTGTGCTATTGGAGATAATTTAAGAACATCAGCCATTTTCATTTGTAAATTTACTTCTTTTAAACCAATTAAATAAATTAATTGATCTACATATTCTTGATTATACATTTATTCTCCTTATACCCAAAATGGAATATATCTTGCGTTTGCTCCAACTAAAATCTCTAAATATCCAGCAGGATCATTACTGGGTATTCCTGTTGTCCAAATAGTTGATTATGTACTCTAATAATCCTTCCAGAAGAAACAGCAACTAATATATTATCCCCGTTACCAGAAAAATTAATCTGGGATTGTATTGTTCCAACTACAGGGCCTTGTCTAATTGGCCCTGATCTATGCTTTCTAATAAAAGTTGCCAATTACTTCACTCTCCTTATTGGCTTATTAGGCACATCTTGTACCCGTTCTTTGCTAACTTCACCTTCATCTATTCTGGCACAATCTAAAGCAATTTTATTATTTTCCATTAATCGGAGTCTCATAGCTTCCCCTGCTTCTTGTATAGCCTTATAAATGTCATTACGATCAAGTTTATAAGCATTAACTGTTATTGAAGCAGATTCTTCTGGTGCTGTATGTCTTGAAACCTGAATAATGGCTACAGGCTTTTTCTTAAAAAAATTAAACATTATATTATCCTTTCAATATAGCTAATGGTTGTCCTGTTCTATGATCAACAAATACAGGTTCCATTGCTCTCATATCTGATCTAGATTTCATCATATCTTTTAATCTATTTGCTAAACTAATTGGCACATTAACCAAACCATAATATCGTACACCATTTATAGTAATTTCAGGATCAACATTAACATTTATTTTAGGTTCATTTGTATTTTCAATCTTATCTTGAACAGATTTGGCAGTCTCTAGTAAAAGTTTGGCAGCATCATCTTGTTCTTTCTTTTTAGTATCAACTAATCCAGAAACAATTTGAGTTAATAAGTCTAATGATTTTTCTATTTTTTCTATCTTAGAATCAATGGAGCCGGAGGAAGGATTTGAACCTTCAACCGTTTGCTTACAAGGCAACTGCTCTGCCTTTGGAGCTACTCCGGCACTATCTTTTACTTTATTCTTGGAACCCTTTGGTCTACCCCGTCTTTTTAAAGGGCTTATATAACCAGTTTTCACTTCACCAGCGTTTATTATAACTCCTTTTAATTCAATAGATTCTGGTTCAAATAAACTTTCTTCAAAATCTGACAATTTTTTGGACATTTTTATCCTCTATTTTTGTATAGCAAAAGTAACCCTCATCACATGCTATTTGTGATCATCCTCGCACCAACACTTATAAAGATTTTATAAATTGGTACTACTCCACCCAAATCCTAGCCTATTAGCATTTCATCAGCTAAGATTAATCAAATGCAGATTCAGCCTCTACACGGCTAAAGAAATTGTTGTTATTGATTACACATTTAAACATCAGTTTGTAACCAACACTACGCTTCAAACCTAACTCATCACCTGTAGATGCCCCAGGGGGGGTTAAGGTAGAAGTTAGATTTTGTAGATCAACAACAGTATAGGCTTCCCTACCAAACAAAAATCCAACGTGGACTTTGCTAGTAGAAGATTGCATTTCAGCCAAGATACTGCCAGCAGATTCGCCAGAAGTAACAAGTGCAAAGATAGTAGTACCATTCGCATTAGCTGTATCACCGATTTCTACAGTAACATTTTGTGCTAAAAACCCACTACCTGCTTGACGATATTTCGTAGCAGTAGCAGCACCAGCAGACGCACTATTACTTGTAAAAATCTTCCACCGATAAGCAGAGTTATTAGGTGTAGTTACGCTAACTGAATCGTCAGTATCGCCAGCGCCCAAATCATTCTCTACAGCTTGTGTGATCAATGTAGGATAATTAAATGTAGTATCATAACCTACACAAATTGTCCGTACATATCGCAAAGGGATGTTTCCACCACCCTCATTTGTAGCCTGTGTTGGAGCAGCAGAGCTAATCAGAGTGGGCAGAGAATTAGATCGCAAGAATCGTGTTCCTACAAGTTTACCAATCTCTCCATTCCAAAGTCGCTTTGCAGCAGCATATTTCACAGAATCAATAAAGTCTGGATCGGAACTAACATCAAATTCCATGAATGGGTCAAGAACAGCAATATATTCGTCTCCCAATTCATTATCTTCCGCATCCTTACTGCGTTGCATACCATCCGCACCTTTATTGCGAATATCAGCAACCATCCTTCTCCATGTATCTACCCCAACAACATCAGTTGAAGTTATTGAAGATCTAGCCGTAATAGTACCAGGGAAGAAAATAGATGTACCAGTTACGAGAACATTAAAACATTCCCGTTCAACCAATTCACCAGAGTTTTTCCCTAATAGCTCATTTGCTTTCATAAATGGGCTATGTTTGATAGTTAATTCGGCCACGTCTGAGATAGTTACAAAAGTACCCCATTGTTCAGCAGTTGCTTCGACAGTCGTAATAGCCATTGTAGCAGGAGTCCCCGAAACCGTTTCTATCAAAGTAGCGATAGGAAGGGGCAACCTCTCATAACGAGTATACTGAAATGTCTTAGATTCTCTACTTGGCAACTTGGCTTTTTCAGCTAAATCATAAAATCGAAGAACCTTGTGTGCAATACGAAGTGTCTTTTGTGCAATATACTGAATAGCATCAGAACCAGACTGAACAGTATAATTACCTAATACTGCACTTGTGGTCTCACCAGCACTACCAGACATAGAAGGCATCAAAAGAGACAGGCACACATTTTTTAACCAATTAAACATTACTTACTCACACTCCTTAATGTGTTTTTTAAAATCTTACGTTTTCCATAGCTTTCTCTAAATCTTTATCTGAGAGTTTAGTTAATTCCTCATCAGACATTTTAGATAGGCCTTTCTTTTTATTACTTGTTGTATCAGAAGATTCTCCACGAACCCCAGATTTTTCTGTAGAAACCTTAACATTAGTTTTCTTAACGCTTATAGTTTTTCCAGATTTATCAGATTTAATCGTTCCACGTCCTACTAACATATCAAACGCATCCTCTCTTGTAAGATAGACCCCTTTATTGGCAAATTCCTTCCTAAGTGTCTCTACAGCATTAAGATGTTTCTTAATGTCAGGACGGCTAGAAAAAGCCTTAACTTCATCAAGTTTATCTAATACTCCACCAAGAATCTGTTCAGTAGATGACCTGTCTGCACCTGTCTTTTTATCGTAATAGCTTTCGATAGCTTTACGAGTTTCAACATCAGTACCTTCAGGCCATTCAAAACCTTTATCATGGGGAGTTAGATTTTTATTTTGTGAAGCAATTTGAGTAAGTGTTTCAGTTAGACTACGAAGATTATTTCGTTCCTCAATCACGTCCTTAAAACGTGAATAAGGGACTTTCTCTTCATGCTCTTCCTCAACCACTTCCTCTTCTTCTTCGACTTCTTCCTCTGTTTCTTTTGGTTGTTCCTCAGAAGTTTCTTCTGTTTCTTCGACTTCATCATTTAACGTCTGATCAGTCTCTGACGTTTTGTTTTTAGCCATTTGTTCCTCCTAAGATTAACGCCCTCCGGCGATTGGCTTTTCTTTACGATGTAATAGTGTTTTGACAATAGCTTCTGGCATATTCACTATCTCATCTGTTTGTTTATAAATAGTATTAAATTTTCCTAACATAACTAAATCATCTAAAGTATTACATGACTTAGCTTGTAGATTCTGCTCCATAGAATACTTTGTTCTATAAAGCAATCCTTTAAATAATCTCCAAAAATCTGTTCTCATACCATCTAAAAATATTTGTTTAACCATATCAGGACTTGTTTTACACAATTCATCAAACTCTTCGGCAGCTTTAATATTTTCAAGAATCTTGGCACAATGTTCACTAGCTTGATCAGATATTTTTTTAATTATCGGTTTTTCCATCTATCACCCTTTTTGTATTAGGCTTTTTGGTATAACCTAATTGTTTATCTTTTGGTTTTAAATGTAGTTTAAACTTCTTTACTTTTGGTTCTGCTTCAATTTCATCAATACCAAAATCATACTTATTTAGATCAATCTTCATGTTAAATTTTCTTATTCTTTAGTCGTTTTTCAAGTTTCCGTTCTTTTCTAGTTACGCCTTTGATCGTTCCTTTATTCTCAGAAGCATAAAATACCTGTTCACCTTTTTCTTTACCATAATGTTTCTGCATAGCCTTTTTAATCTCTCGTCCTTTTTTAGTAAGTGGCATCTTTAAAATTCCTTCCCATCTAATGATTGCTCTAATTCTTCTAATGTTTTCTTTCTACTTTTAATTTTACCAGCTATGGAAGTATCTTTTTTATGTTTCTTCATCCATGATTTTTTATATTGTCCAATTTGATTTTCAGACATTCCCATTTCTTTATATCTTTTTTCAGCTTTTTCCCAGGTATTATATTGCATAGGCATTACTATTCCTCCCTTATTAAACTGGTTGGTTAGATTCCATTTGTCTTTCTCCTTGTACTTCTTCTCCGCTAGCTTCAGCCTCATTTTGATTCTGTATGTCTTGAGCAGGAATTTGTTGCTGCATCAACTTCTGCAATTTTACTAAATCTTCATTATGTTTCTGAATATGCATCTGTCCAATCTGTCTTACTTCTTGACTTTCATGTTGAAGAAGAATCTCATGTACCTGCATATGATATTGTGGATCATCAGCAACACTAGTAGGCAATGGTTTACCAAGAGACATAATAAAGTTTTCAATCTCAGGTTCAAGACTAGGATAATCAGCTAAACTATCAAATAATTTATTTTTGCCTTTTAATCCCAAACCATCTGACCAGTATTGTTCAAATAACCATTGAACATTTGGTATCTTCTGTGTCTGTAAAAATAATGGAACCCAAGGAGCCAATGTATTTAAATATTGGGCTATCTGTTGAGACTTTACATGAAGATTAGTTGTTTGATTTGCTCCACGCCAATAAAAATTATAGTCTCCAACTAGATTCTCAGGCGAAATGGTTCTCCAATATTTCATACCATTTTTACCTGTAACCTTTACAATTTCAGCCTTATTTAAAAACTGTTGAATACGATTATATGCTTTCTTTAACCAGGGGGACATAACAGTTTCTTCTAAATTCTCTACAACCTGTTGGATTGGTACTAAATATTGTTCTTGTAATGCCTGAATATGTAATGCAGCTTTTCGCCCAGTAATAGGTACATTCTGTAAACCAGGATATTCTTCAATATAACTTTTAACAGCCCCCATAATTTGAAAACCAAGACTAGCAACTTCCGGTGGTCTAATAATATCAGCAGCAGTAGGATCGCTCAAAGCCCACATAGCCCCTGGCGCAAAAGCAATAGAATCAATATTTAAAACCATACCAGGATTATATTTGACAATCGGATTTAAACTGTAATAACTACTGTCAAATGTTTGTGCTGCTGTATCATTCAAATACCACTGCATAGATATCAAAGGAGCTACAATACCCATTGAATGAGTTTCATTTTGTAATTCATTAATTCTGGCTAAAAGATATGGTTTATCCTGATCATAGTATTGACACTTTCTTAGCTCAATACAAATATTCCCACCAATAGTTGTAATAACTGTTTCTTGCTCATCTGGATTTGTTTCTGTTCCCCAATTGAATAGTCCATAATATTTAATTAATGTAAGTCTAGGAACAATATTTCTATATTCTTCATCAGACAATCCATCAACATTTAATCTTGCCTCTAATGCCCATTTCCATTGATCCATCATATCTAATCGTTCTGAAACATGGTCTGGAATATTTTCATAAATTCCTTTATGCTGTTTGACTAATAAATCATTCAATGTAGGTTTACTAAAAGTTAAAACCCCATATACTTCATCTATAGAATTGGCAGTATTAGGCCACATATAAGCAGCAAAATTATCTAAAGAATCAAAAGTTGGATTTCTTTTTTTGACAATTTCTTTTACAGTCTCATAAACTTCTGTCTCAACTTCACCAGTTTCTACTTGAGTTTTCTCTCCTGTAATTGGATCAACTTCTGTAATAAATATTGGTTTCTGTCTCTTGGCAAGGCCAAGCACCTTTTTAATATCTTCTTCCCATCCACATTCAACCAATGCCCACCCATATAGTCCCAGATTTCTAAGAAAACGATCTATAGAAGATTTTAATTTTACTCTTTTATCAATAGTCCATTTTAAATAATCTTCTATTAATTCAGCTTCATCTTCTTGCTCTGGATCAATAGGTTCAACTTCAAAAACATCATCTGTAGGAAATAAGGCTTTTTTAACTCTACTTACCCACTGTTCTACAATTTTACGAATTTCTGGAATATAAACTTGCGATTCTCCTTGATAATAACGGACGTCGAATTGACAACGATAAGCATTGTAGTATTCAAGATATCTTTCATTTAAAGAAGAACGTCTAGTTTCTAATTCTATACCAATACTTCGTACTAACTCCAATGCTCGACCAGATAATTCTTCATCACTAGCATAATTCTTTGGATCAATGGTGAACTCCTGGTCTGATTCGCCCATATAGTTTTCTTTATCATTTATTACTGTTGGCATTAACTCACCTTTCTTGCATTAAGTCTTTGTGTAATACTTATAGGGCTAGAAGTTTTACGAGCATTTAATTTAGTAATTATATTAAGATGCCCTCCTGTTATAGGACTATAGATATTCTGCATACGGTATCTTCGGGCGTCCATTAAGTGTTTATAATAATCTTTTTCTTTTTCTTTACCATGACCTTTATCGGCCACTATATCTATTCCGTCAGCTTTGTATAAATAGCCATAACTATACGCATCAATAGAGTGTTTACATGATGGATGAATCTGATAAGTAGGCCTGTCTCCATTCATTGTGATCATTTTATTTCTAATAATCTTATGTCCTTCTTCTATATCTAATCTGGGTTTACAATAAATAGGTTGATTAGTTGGAATTTTTAATAAATCTCTCATAATTTGAATTGAAGTTAATTTACTTTTATCTGATCTCTGATTGCCAGCATAATCTACATACTCTATAAATTGAGCATCTGGAAAATGTAAATTTGATTCTTTAATTATTTTAGGAACAAATGTTTCCAAATCTTCATTATGTCCGAGCAATTCATATAAATCATTCCAATGATCTCTATCTGTAATTTGACTCCATCCTACCGCTGGTCTTACAAAACCAAAATCCCAACCTCTTAATACAGGTCGGCCAGGTTGGTATATTAAAAAAGGATTAACGTGTTTAGTAACGAAGAAACAATTAAATACTCTACGAAGTCCTCTAGGAACACTGATTAACTCATATTCGCGGTTCCAATCATCTTCTGTATAACCTTTCTTTGCTTCCTGTTTCCATGCCTCATCACGGTCTGGTCTGCGACTATAGTGAATTTTAACAAACTTGCCTTTTGGTTCTTGAAATACTTCATTTCCTTCCCATACTGAAACAAAGTCCGTTTCTTCTGGGGGAGTTGTAATAGCAATAAACTGTCCACCACCATCTACAGCGGGCTTGGATGCAGCAAAAGTTTTCTCTCTATTTTCTTGAAAACCAAATTCATCTGAAAAGAAACTACTAAAAGTATATGATCTAGCCTGTTCTGGCCCTTGTGGAATTCCAAATCCATCAGAATACATTTCAGGTATTTTAATACGGCAATAACTAAAATCTGCCTGGGGTTTCCAACCTGGCAATTTATCATAAATAATTTTGGCTCTCTGAATTAAAGAATCAGCATCATCTCCTTTTTTAGATTGAAATGCTACTTTTTTTCCTTTATGAAAAAGAATTATCCATAATTCATAAGCTACCAATAACCATGTTGCCATGATCTGTCTGGATTTCAACACAAATATCCAATTATATTTTAACAGATCATCAGCCAACTCATATAGATAGTCCCAATCAGGAAGTCTTTTGATTGCTTCTCCTGTTTTAGAATGTTCATCTAAAGAATATACTAAATTTTTTAAATATAATTTAAAATCTTTAGCATAAATGGCTCTAAGTGCTGCTATTTTAGATTCAGCCGAAACAGACTTTATTTTTTGTTCAAGAATATCCAATGTTCACCTTTTGTGTACAACCTATTTTTATGAACAGACTATTTTACCAATGCTAAACTGTCAGGTGTAGCAGCAGTTGTACCTACAGTTGCAGCATAATCCGTGTCTGTTACACCGCCATCAGCATCTAGTTTGGCTAATAGAGCAGCATACTGAGTTTTCAAATCTGTATTAAGTGTTACTATAGCATTAAGTACCGTTATCAGATCATTCCAATCATTGACAGGTACGCCCGCCTTACCCATTCTCAGGGCCTTTCTTGATAAACTAATTGTTGCCATTTTAAATCTCCCCTTAC
>Ga0187892_10002216_pt1 | contig 40384 bp, 24 predicted proteins | sample MA1701073metaG_FD_139345 | JGI IMG/M metagenome (GOLD analysis project Ga0187892, IMG submission 139345) | Bio-ooze microbial communities from a basaltic lava cave in the Kipuka Kanohina Cave System on the Island of Hawaii, USA - MA170107-3 metaG ... | reverse complement strand
CGGGGTTCAAGACCACTGGTAAAATGAGCCGATGGCCTTGATTGAAACCGGTGAAAATGTTCTTTGACAGTTTTTTCTTCATGCACGACGGCCTTTCACAAGTCCAACATCGCGTTGACGAGCGGGCAGGGCGTACTTCTCCCGTGACGCCTAAATCACGTTTTTGCGCCCTGCGATCAACACGGGAATTTCAAGTCACCGCGTGGTTGCCATCACGGCGCTCTGGTTCGTTTGGGGGTGATGTCGCCGACCAGCTTCATGACGCCGCCGCATTTCGGACAGCGCATGATATGAGCCTCTGGTTCTTCGGGCGCTTCCGAACCGCCAGCGTCAGTTGGTTCTGTCGCGACAGGTTTGACGACTTCGATGCCGGCGACCACTTCTTCTCGTTCTTGATGTACAGGAAATATCGGCGCAGTTCTTCTTCGGTGATTTGATCCGGCGGTTTGTTGTAATGCAAGGGTTCGTGCTGGCTTCGCGAACATGAGTGCTCGTTCTAAAAGTTTTTCACCCCCATTTTTATCGGCCACTAATAGATTGCATTATTCAAAAATTATGCTAAATTCCAAATCAGGCCACTCTGTAATTCCCCGTCAAACACTGAAGCTTGTATGAAAGGATAATGAGAAAATATGCCTTGTGTCAGCCGGTTTTATTGTACGAAATCGACACTTTGCGCATATATGTTGGCAAACTTCCACGCCGCGTGCACAACATGGTCATTGAGTGGGCTGATCTCCATCGTGACGAGTTGCGGGAAAATTGGACGCTGGCTCGGCGGGGTGAAGAGTTGAATGATATTGAACCGCTTGATTAGAATAAGGAGACCACAATGAAATTAGAACGACTTGTTCGTATAAAATCCGTTGAAGTGCTGAAAGATTTTTGGGTCCATTTAGAATTTACTGATGGGACTCAACGGGATATTGATCTTGAGCCATTCAAAATGACCTTGCGCGCGAGTCAAATATTTCTTACTTTGAGAATGTTGATCGCAAAGTCTTAAGAAAAACAAAAGTTAGAGAGCATGCCATCAATTTTATCTATTCGTGGTTGGCGGTTTTTCTTTTACGCTAATGAAAGAAATGAACCGCCTCATGTTCATGCTCGCAAGGGTGATGCCGATTGCAAATATTGGTTGCGCTCTGAAACTTATGAAATTGAAGAAGATCATGCGTACAATATGAATCCTGCCGACCGCCGAACCGTTCGCAAAATTATCTTTGACCATTTTGAACATCTTTTGTCTGAGTACGAGTCATTTCATAAAGGAGTTGAATAATGCGTAAAATCCATAACGTCAAGCCAGTTGATGCAGATAATACTTATCTGTATCTCGAAATCGATGATAAATCTTACCGGATACGCTGGGAAAATTGTTCGCCTAGATTGGCAAAGGCAAACTTGGCGCAACGAAAGCGTTTTGATGTTGCGCCCTCCGGTTATGGCATTCATTGGCCGGAGATTGACGAAGATTTGGCAATTACGCCATTGCTCAAATACGCAGAGATTTTAGAGGCAGAGGCCGAAGAAGATGCGGTGATGGATTCCCTGCGGGCGTAGCCGGACCTGTATGAAAATTGTAACCCACGCCTTCCCCCCGTCCTGTGCGCGCGAAACCGAGTAAGTTGTAACTTTCATCTATTTGGTTTTGGAGGGTTAGGCTACGTACCTCAACATTTATGTTGAGAAGAACAATGCGTGCAACATAAATGTCGCATTACACTCTTAGTCTTTCAGACGTTTTTTGATACCTCATTAAAGTGAAATCCTTGACTCCAAAGCCCGGTAATCAAGTTAATCTCCAATTCGCAACGCATCGGCTCACCATGACAGGCCGGATTTCCTCTTTTCTTTTTCTCATCCTCTTAACAAGCGTTTGGTGGAGTTGTTCTCAATCAGAAAACTCCAAATCCAGCAATACCTCCTCGCACAACTCCAACAGTATTGCCTTACCCGCTTTCACCGAGATAACCGCCGAAGCCGGATTGAGCGGCTTCAAATACGTCAACGGCGCTTTCGGCAAAGTTTGGTTTCCCGAGCAAATGGGCGCCGGCTGCGGGTTCATCGACTACGACGGCGATGGCTGGCTCGATATTCTGCTGGTCGGCGGCGGCGCGTTGGCGAAGAATAGCATTCCGGAGCCGCCGGCGTTGTGGCTCTATCGCAATAACGGCGACAAAACGTTTTCTCTTGAAACCAAAGAAGCGGGACTCAGCGGCGTTCGCGCGTACGGCACCGGCATTACGGTGGCGGATTACGACAACGACGGCGACGACGATTTTCTCTTCACGACGCTGCTCGAGAACAGGCTGTTTCGCAACGACGGCGGCGTGTTCGCGGAAGTCGCCAAAAAAGCCGGCGTGATCGCCAAGCCGATTCGCTGGAGCAGCTCGGCGAATTTTTTCGATGCGGATCACGACGGCTGGCTCGATCTCTACGTCTGCAATTACGCCGACTGGTCGCCGGAGAAAGATATTCCCTGTTATGTCGAAGGCGGCATCAAGGAATATTGCCCGCCGGGCATGTACGTCGGCGTGCCGAATTATTATTACCAAAGCAATGGCGACGGCACATTTACCGAAATGACCGAGAAGGCCGGTTTCGCCAGCGCACCGGGCAAATCGCTTGGCATCGCCGAGCTGGATTTCAACCGCGACGGCTGGTCCGATCTTGTCATCGCCAATGACGGCGAGCGCACGCTGCTGTACGAAAACAATCGCAATGGAACATTTACGGAAAAAGGCACGATTGCCGGCATCGCCTACAGCGAGTTTGGCGAGGCCCGCGCCGGCATGGGCATCGACGCCGGCGTCACCGACACCACCGGCCAAGTCTCGGTTTTTATCGGCAATTTTTCCGCGGAGATGATCGGGGTTTATCGTTACAACAACGGCGGCTGGTTCAGCGACCGCGCTGCGCTTTCCAAAATCGGGCGGCTGAGCCTGCCGACGTTGACCTTCGGTTTGTTTCTGATGGATATGGATTTCGACGGCGATCTCGATCTTTTTGTGGGAAACGGCCACGTGTATCCGGTTCGGACGAAATTTATGGATGGCATAACTTATCAGCAACCGCCGCAGCTTTTTCTCAACAACAATGACGGCACGTTCGATGAAATGGGCAGGTCAATCGGCGGCGTTTGGGCGCAGCCGCTGGTGGCGCGCGGCTCGGCGTACGGCGATTTCGACCGCGATGGCGATCCGGATATTTTGATCGTCGAAAACTCCGGGGCGGCGCATTTGTGGCGCAATGATTTTAAAAATCAAAATTTTTTGCGCGTGCATCTCGAAGGCCGGCACAGCAATCGCGACGGCGTCGGCGCCCGCCTCGTGGCGGTCATCGGCAAGCAAAAAATGGAGCGCCGCGTGCGCACCGGCTCCAGCTATCTTTCCAGCTCGGAAAAAACCGTCACCTTCGGCCTCGGCCACGCCGCGCAGGTGGATTCGCTTTTCATTTATTGGCCGAGCCAGCGCGCGGAGTATTTCGTGAATGTGGCGGCGAATCAGGAAATTGAAATCGTCGAAGGTTCGGGAACTTTTGCGCAAAAATCTTTGCCGGGCAGAATTTTGTCACCTTAATTTTGTGCATATAAAAATCAAACCCCGTCCCGATTCCTTTTTTAAGATTTAAAAAGGAAAATCGGGGTACCATAATGAAGGCCAGCGACAAATATGAAAAAAACCTCGATCAACACCGCGATACTGATTTTCATCCTGACGTTAAGCGCTTATTGGGCGCTGTCCGCGATTTACAAATCAAAAAGCGGGCAGAAAGATTTTTCCCCAACCGCCGCGCAGCGGCGCACGGTCAATCCCAAAGCCCCGCGTTTTTTGATTCAAGCGCAGGACGCCTTCACCCAAAAAATTTACAACGCCGCTTTGATGTTGGCGGACAGCGCGGAATATTATGCGCCCAATCTCGCCGACGTGCCTTTCCTGCGCGGGCTGATATACACCGAAGTGCGGCGCTACGACGAGGCGGAAGCGGCTTATCAAAAAGTGCTGACGTTGGATCCGTACTATCAAGGCGCCTGGCTCAACATGGGAAGCGCGGTGATGCGCCAGGGCGACAGCCGCAAGGCCATGGCATATTATCACAAAGAACTGAAAAATTATCCGACCGCGGCGACCTATCACCAGATCGGCCGGGTTTATGCCAAGCTGGGAAATTTGGACAGCGCGCGCTATGCGTATCAAAAATCCATTGCGGCGGACAGCTCTTTTGAAACAGCGTATTTTCGATTGGCGGAACTTTATAAACAGGAGGGCGATCTTGCCAAGGCTTTGGCTTATGCGCGCGAGGGGTTAAAGCGGCAGCCGGACAATCTGAATTATCGCTACTTTCTCGGCTCGCTGCTGGTCTTGAGCCATCATCTGCCGGAAGCCGTCACCGAGCTGGAGGCCGTTATCAAAGCGCGGCCGTGGCATTATTGGGCCAATTACAATCTCGGACAAGCCTGGGTTCGCCTAGGGCGGGAAGCCGAGGGCAAGCGTTATCTGGCAAAGGCGGAAAGCTTGCAAGTGGAATTGAAAAATATTCAGGATTGGGAAAATCTGGTGGAGAACAATCCCGATCAGCTCATGCTGTGGGTGAATTACGGCGAAGCCTTGCGCCGGGCCGGGCGCCTCGACGAAGCGATCGAGGCGTTCCAAGTCGCGCTGTCGATCGAGCCGCGCTTTGCGCCGCTGGAAAATAATCTGGCGATTCTCTACGTGATGCGCGGCGACACCGCGAAGGCCGTGATTCATTACCAATCGGTGTTGCAGAGATTTCCCAGCCTGACCGAGGTGTGGCTGAACCTCGGCGTGGTGTATGCCAAATCCGGCCAATTCGGCGAGGCGCGAAAAGCCTGGGAGAATGCGCTCAAATACGCGCCGGATGATTCCACCGCGAGAGCCTATTTGGCCAGGCTGCCGCGAAAGTCGTGATTGTGTGGCTCAAAATTTTTTGTTAAACTCATTCAGCCCTTTAATCCGCGCACGTAAAGAGATGAGTGCATAGCGAGATGACAAAACCAAGTCGGCGCATCAGCACTTTGCAATTCAATAACCTATCATTACCTTATCATTTTCTTCGAAGGAGGATGTTATGGCGATAAAAAAATCTATTGCCGCAATTTCAGTGTTGGCGATTTTTGCCGTTTTAATCAGCGCCCAAGACGTTTTAAGTCAGGGTTGCGTGGCAGTCCGCCCGATGAGCTGCTCGGCCTCGGGACAGGCCAGTAATTCAGGCATGCTGGAAAAAGGCCAATGGCAGCTTTCCAGCTCATATCGCTATTTTAAATCGTTTAGACACTTCCGAGGCGATGTGGAGGAGAAGAATCGAGTGGAAGAGGGCACTCAAGTGGAAAACCTCACGCATGCCGTTGATCTTGGCTTGAGCTATGGGTTGAGCACTCGATTTGGACTTGCGCTAAATGTGCCGCTGATTTATTATGATCGGTCGTCGCTTTATGAACACTACGGGAACAGCGTGACCGCCAATCCCACTCGGGCGCGTTTTAACACAGGCGCCAAAGGCATTGGTGACATGCGGCTAACGGCAAATTACTCGCTGTTCAATCCGGCCAAAGCATCAAAAGGAAATATCGCGATAGGTCTGGGCGTCAAGATGCCTACGGGCAATTACAATGTGCAGGACGAATTTCACCGGCGGACTGCGGCCGGCCGTGATTCAGTGATTACGAGAGCCGTTGACCAGTCCATTCAGCTCGGTGATGGTGGCTGGGGGCTGAACATGGAACTCTCGGCTTTCCGGCAACTGTTTGCAAGGGGATCGCTCGTCTTCAACGGGTTTTACCTCGTGAACCCAAGAAATGTGAACAGCGTTCCGCATTCGGTTGCCGATCAGTATGCGGCCCGGATGTGTTTTAACTACGCCGTGCTGCCGAAAGCCGGATTCACCGCCAGCTTTGCCGGAAGGATAGAAGGCATACCCAGCGATGACTTGATCGGCAAAAGCGAAGGCTTCCGCCGGCCCGGTTATATCGTTTCCATTGAACCGAGCATATCCTATCATAAAGGCGTAAACTTAACCTTGAACGTTCCCATTGCCTTATACCGCAACAGAACGCAAAGCTATTCGGATAAACTGAGAACTCGGGAAACCGGTGTATTCAGAATTGGTGATGCGGCCTTTGCCGACTATCTGATCAATTTGGCCGTTACATACAAGTTCGGAAAAAAGCACGGTTCGATGAGCATTCCAACAAAAATAGCCATTCCCAGCAAAAACTTGTGAAGGGAGTGCTTAAAACAATGATTGCGGCTCACGGAAATGAGCTCTCACAAAAATGAAATAGATTAAAAATTCCGCGAGCGCTGATCTTTTTGGTTGTGGCCACTGCTGCGTTAAGAGTACTGTGTTAATCGATCATGGCAAGAACTATTCAATTCATAGCCGGGATGATTATTCTCATCGGCGGCGAGATACTGCGTGTGTATTTCATCATGCCTTTCCCGGGAAGCCAGCGCTCCGAAACGATCTATCTTGCCTATTTCATTCACAACAATATCACGTACTTTCGGATTGCCGGTTTGCTCATGATCGTTTTTCCCGGTTTTTATTACTTCCGCGCCGGCAGCCAGAAGGCGAAATGGAGCGTCGTAATTTCGCTGGCAATTTTCGGGATCGTTTTTTATTTTTTCAATTTTCGGCTCGTGGCGGACAAGATGTTCTATCACCCGGCGCACAAGATTTTTGCCGATACGGCTGCGAACAAAATTCCCGCAAAGAACCTGGTGGTGGGAGTGCGCATCAACGGCGAGTCGAAAGCCTACCCCCTCGAAATCATCGGCTATCACCATCAGGTCAGGGATACGGTTGGCAACACACCGGTGCTGGTCACTTACTGCACCGTCTGCCGGGCAGGACGTGTTTTTAGTCCTATAGTAGGCGGCAAGCCCGAAAGCTTTCGGTTGGTCGGAATGGATCATTTCAATGCCATGTTCGAGGATGCCACAACGAAAAGTTGGTGGCGACAGGTGAATGGCGTCGCCATTGCCGGTCCTTTGCGAGGGAAAACGTTGGCAGAAATTCCCTCCGAGCAAATGCGTCTCGAAGCCTGGATCAGCCGGCATCCCAATACGCTCATCATGCAACCCGATAGCACTTTTGCGGAACACTATGAAGGCTTGAAAAACTATGACGAAGGCAAAGGCAAAAGCAGTTTAACGAGAACCGATTCACTTTCATGGAAAGATAAATCCTGGATTGTTGGGGTGCAGCTTGGTATGCACGCTCGCGCGTACGACTGGAAAGATTTGATCGCTCGCCGGGTAATCAATGATACCCTGGCTGGCACTGCGCTGGTGGTGACAATTGAAAGCGACAGCGCTTCTTTCCATGTTTGGCAGCGCGACTCACTAAGTTTCACTTTTGATTCTTCTGCTTCTTTGCTTAAAGACGAGCAAACGCAATCTTCATGGAATTGGAGAGGAGAATGTATCGAAGGCGCTTTGCAGGGAAGCAGATTACAGGCCGTCCAATCATACCAGGAATTCTGGCATTCGTGGCGGACATTTCATCCACAAACAACACGATATTACGGTGCATCAAAGTAAGGCAAGGGAATAGCTGATGAAAATCATGAACCGACGCCAATTTCTCAAAACCACTTTCGGCGCTGCGATGGCGGCGCCTTATTTCATTCCGTCTTCCGTGCTCGGCAGAAACGGCGCGGTCGCGCCGAGCAACCGCATCACCATCGGCTGCATCGGCGTGGGCGGCATGGGCACGGAGAATATGAAAAGCTTTCTCGGCAAAGCGAATGCGCAGGTGCTCGCGGTTTGTGACGTCGACACCAACCATCGCCATCAGGCGCGCGATCTGGTCAACAAGAATTACAACAACCAGGATTGCGCCGCGTACAATGATTTTCGCGAGCTGTTGGCGCGCCCGGACATCGACGCGGTGATGATTGCGACGCCGGATCAGTGGCATGGCATCATCGCCGTGGCCGCCGCCCGCAGCCGCAAAGACATTTACGGCGAAAAGCCGCTGGCTTACACGATTTCCGAAGGCCGCGCGATCGTCGATGCCGTGCAGCGCTACGGGGTGATTTGGCAAACCGGCAGTTGGCAGCGCTCGCAGCAGCATTTTCGTTTCGGCTGTGAATTGGTGCGCAACGGCCGCATCGGTGCGGTGCACACAGTGCGCGTCGGTTTGCCGTATGGCAACGGCGGCGATCCCAACGGCACGCAACCCGCGCCAGTGCCGGAGGGTTTTGATTATGATATGTGGCTCGGCCCGGCGCCGTGGCGACCGTACAGCCCCGGCCGTTGCCATTGGCATTTCCGCTGGATCAGCGACTATTCCGGCGGCCAGCTCACCGACTGGGCGGGCCATCATTGTGACATTGCGAATTGGGGCATGAACACTGAATCGTCCGCGCCCATCGAAATCGAGGGCCAGGCGATTTTCCCGCCGGCGCAAGACGGCCTCTACGATACGCCGGAGTCTTATTATTTTGAATGCAAATACGCCGAAGGCTTCACGATGATCGTGGCGGATCAACGGCAGCAGCCCAAGGGCATGGGCACGCAATTTTTCGGCAGCGAAGGCTGGGTTTACGTCGACCGCTCCGGCATCGATGCGCATCCGAAATCCTTGCTGAAATCCGCCATCGGGCCGAATGAAATTCATCTTTACGAAAGCGCTGATCACGTCGGCAATTTTCTCGATTGCGTTGCCAGCCGCGCCAAGACGGTCACGCCGGCGGAAGCCGCGCATCACGCCATCATGATCGGCCACCTCGGCAACATCGCCATGAAGCTTGGCCGCAAAGTGCGGTGGAATCCGCAGGCTGAGCGCTTTATCAACGATCCCGGCGCCGACCGCCTGTTGTCGCGACCGATGCGGAGTCCGTGGAATGTTTAGTGAAATCGCCGTTTAAAAAATTACGCCAAAATTTCTGACAAACAGAAAATCAACAACAGTATCGCCAGCGGAAGGCGGGCATGAAAACTGATTCCATCATCAATCGCTTTTTTCGTGAGTTTCCCGGCGTATTTTTTACGTTAATCGGCGAAAATCAACAAAAGGCCGGGCGTTATGAATTTGTTTCGGTGGAAGTGAAAGAGCAGGCGTTTCGTTTTGACGGCGTTTTTAGGCCAAAAACAAAAGAAGATCGTTTGTATTTCTTCGAAGCGCAATTCAAAAAGGAGGCCGACTTTTACTTGCGCTTTTTGGGCGAAGTGGCGGTCTATCTTCGGCAGAACCAACCGGAAAATCCTTGGCAGGCGATGGTTCTATTTCCAACGCCGGAATTCGATCCAGGCGCGCATCCGCATTATCGGGAGTTCTTTGAAAGCGGCCGAATTAAACGGTTTTATTTAACCGGATTGCCCAAAGAGGCCTTCACAAAATTTCCGTTGAATTTGTTGAAAATTATTATAGATTCTAAACAGGAAGCTTTGGCAACCGCCGAAACAATCATTCGCCAGTTGCCGCAAAAAGTTCAAGATGAGAAAACACAAGAGACCATCGTCGAGCTGCTTATCAATCTGTTGTTAAACAAGCTTCCTCAAATGTCAAGAGAGGAGATTTTGAAAATGTTTGAGCCATTGCTTTCCGATATTAGGAAATCTCGCGCCTATCAAGAAATAGCAGAAGAGGGAAGACAAGAAAGAAATCTCGAAATTGCCAAAACTCTTTTGAAAAAAAGAATGAGCCTCAAGCTCATTTCCGAAGTGACAGGTCTTTCCCCGGCGGAACTTCGCGCGCTCAAGAATGGTTTAGCGCAGCGCAAAAAACTAAGAACGCCAGTTTCGAGAATTTCAGAGACCGCCAACTAATTTGCAGAAGGCTACGCCTGCAAGGCCTTTCAAAATGAGTGCGCCGCCTAATGATCTTCTTTTAGCGGCAATCAGCCTTGATCGCCGTCATTTGTCTTTCCACAAACTCGCTTGTTTTTTCACAGATAGATCCTTTCTTTTTCCGGCTGAAATCAGACAGCTATCTCACGCCTGACCGCGCGAATTTATTGATATGTCAGGCGCCAGTTTTAAAAAACTCTCGCCATTAAATTCCAGGATGACAATGAACCGACGAAAAAAAATTCTCGCGATTGGGGCTTGCCTCCTGCTGCCGAGCCTCGCGCTGGCGCAAATTTCTCCCGAAGATTTGCAAAAAATCGAAAAAGCGCTGCCGGCGCAGGCGACGGTTAAGCCGAAACAACCGCGCAAGCTGCTGGTTTTCACACGCGCTGAAGGTTTCGTGCACAACTCCATTCCGCACGCGGCGAAAGCGCTGGAGCTGATGGGAAAACAAACCGGCGCGTTCACCGCCGTCGAAAGCGCGGACATGGCGGCTTTTGCGCCGGAAAATCTCCGGCAATTCGATGCCGTGCTTTTTGCCAACACCACGCAGCTCGCGTTTGATGATCTTGCGTTGCGCCAAAGCTTGATGGCCTTCGTCAAGAGCGGCAAGGGCATCGCCGGCCTTCATGCCGCCACCGATAATTTTTATAACTGGCCCGAAGCCGGCGACATGATAGGCGGCCACTTCGACGGCCATCCCTGGCAGGCCAACGGCACATGGGCCATCAAAATTGTCGATCCGGCGCACCCGCTCACCGCCGCGTTCCACGGCAAAAATTTTCAAATCAGCGATGAGATTTATCGCATTCGCCAGCGCAGCTTGCGCCAAACCAGCCGCGTTTTGGTTGCGCTCGACATGACGGATAAAATCAATCGCGCCACCGAGGGCGTGCGTTTCGGCGATCGCGATATTCCCATCAGTTGGGTGCGCGCTTTCGGCGCTGGCCGCGTTTTTTACAGCTCGTTCGGCCACAATCCTGCGGTTTATTGGAATCCCGCGATTTTGCAGCATTTTCTCGACGGCATTCAGTTCGCGCTCGGCGACTTGCCGGTTGATACGACGCCGCAGCCATTCGACGTGGAAAGCGCATTTGTTCCCGGCGAACTCGATCAACTTTTTGAAAAAGTTGCGACGTTTGAATACGGCCAGAGCCGCGAGCCTTTGGTGAATTTAATCGCATACTTTCGTCTCGCCGCGGCTTCGCCGAAATTGCAGCAGCAAAATGAGAAACGGCTTTTGCAACTGCTCACCGGCAACCTCTCTTTCGCCGGCAAACAGTTTGTCTGCGAGCAGCTCAGTCTCATCGGCTCGAAAGAATCTGTGCCCACTTTGATCAGGATGCTGCCGGATTCGACCGCGGCTGATTTGGCGCGTTTTGCGCTCGAGCGCATTCCCGATCCGGCGGTTGATAAAGCGCTGCGTAAAGCCTTATCGCAAACCACCGGCAAAACCAGAATCGGCCTCATCAACACCATCGGCCAGCGCCGCGACGCCAAAGCCGTTTCCGCGCTTGGCAAACTTGTCGAAAATTCCGATCCGTCGACGGCCGCCGCCGCGATCACGGCAGTGGGCAAAATTGGCGGAAAAAAAGTAGCGCGAGTTTTAACTCGCGCCAAAGGCAAAACCTCCGGCGAGTTGAATGTTTTGGTGTGTGACGCCTATTTGAATTGCGCCGATATGTTTTTGCAACAAGGCGAAAAAGACAAGGCTTCGGCGATCTATGCGCAATTGAACGCGCCGCAATTTCCCGAGCCGATTCGTTATGCGGCCATTCGCGGCATGATTCACTGCCGCGACAAAAACGTCGGCGATTTTGTCTTGAGCGTGTTGAAAAATTCCGATCCGCGCACGCAAGTCCTCGCCGCCAGTTTGGTGAATGAAATTCCCGCGACGGAAAGCGTTGCCGGCATTGCGCAAGCTTTGCCCAATTTAGCGCCGGCGAGCCAAGTGCAGTTCTTGACTTCCTTCGCCGAGCGCAATGATGCCGAGGCCCGGCAAGCGGCGGTAGCCGCCACGCAAAGCGATGATGCGGAAGTTCGCGCCGCGGCCTTGCAAACGCTCGGTAAAATTGGCGACGAAACCACCGCGCCGCTGTTGGCCAAAATTGCGACGGGCAAAAATGCCGAAGCGGCCATTGCGCGCAAGAGTCTCTATCGGCTGCCTGGTTCGAATATCGACGAGACGATTGTCAAAAACATTCCCACCGCGGCGCCGGAAGTCAAAATTGAATTGATTCTCGCGGCCAATCAACGCCGCATCAGCGCGGCGACGCCGATGCTTTTGCAAACCGCCAAGGCGCCTGAATCGCAGGTTCGCGTCGAATCCATCAGAGCTTTGAAAACGACTGCCGGCGATCAAAATTTGCCCGATCTCATCGAACTGTTGGTCAACGCGCCCACCGCCTCCGAACGCAGCGAGCTTGAGACAACGATTATCGCGGCGGCGTTGAAGGCGCCGGCGGAAAATCGCAAGGGCGAGATCGTGATGAATCGCCTCAACGGCTTGCCGCCGGGAACGAATCCCGAAGTCCGAGAATCTTTGTTGCGCGTTTTAGGCGGCATCGGCGACGAGGCGGCGTTGCCGATTTTGATTGCGGCGCTGAACGACACGGCGGCAAACGTCAACACCGCCGCGATTCGCGCGCTCTCCGAATGGCCGAACGCCGCGCCCCAAAAAAATCTTCTTGCTATTGCTGAAAATTCCAAACAGATTACTCAACGGATTCTGGCGCTGCGCGGCTTCGTGCGGCTGCTGCGCTTTGAAAGCGATCTGCCTTCGGAAGAGACGATCAAAAAGTTCCGGCGCGCGATGGAATTGGCGGCCAATCCCACCGAGCAGAAAATGGTTTTGGGATGGCTGGCGGAGGTGAAATCGCTTAAGGCTTTGGAAATGGCCATGGCGTATCTGAACAATGAAGCGCTGCGGACCGAAGCGGAAGTCGCCGCCGTTAAAATTGCCGGCGCCGTGAGCGGCACGCATCCGGCTGAAACCAAAGCCAGGCTGCAACAAATTTTGCAAAGCGCGAAAAACGACACCTTGCCGCACACTCGCGAGGCGCTGGCGCTGATCAAGCAAATCGAGCGATTCGAAGATTATATGACGGCGTGGCTGGTTTCCGGGCCGTATATCAACAACGAGGCCAATCTTTTTGACTATGCGTTTCCGCCGGAGCAATCTGGGCAAGCCGGCGTGAAATGGCAAGTGATGCCCGCCAGCACGAACAAAGACGCGCCCTGGCTTTTGGAACTCGACAAAGTTTTGGGCGGAGATACTCGCGTGGCTTACTTGCGCAACCACGTTTGGTCGGAGCGGGAGCAGCGCGTTAAAATGGAATTGGGCAGCGACGACGGCGTCAAGGTCTGGCTCAATGGCGAATTGGTGCACGCCAAGAACGCAGCGCGCGGCGTGACGCCCGGCGAAGACGTCGTCGAAATCACCCTGCGCCAGGGCTGGAATTCGCTTCTATTGAAAATCATCCAAGGCGCCGGCGGCTGGGGCGCTTGCGCGCGTTTGCGGAATTTGGAGGGCGGCAAATTGGAGGGCGTGAAAGTGGCGTTGCCGGAGCGAGGGACTGAAGTGAACTGAAAATTGGATAAGAAGATCATACAATGGATTTTTCGCATGCCAGTCAATTCAAACAAACCTGAGCAGTGGAAAACAGATATTGTGAGATCAGTTGACTTCTTTAACAAATGGTTCATGCAATTTGCGCCAAAAGCATTTCGAGAAACCAGGACGCAAACGACAGAAAAGGTATTGGCAGCTTTAAAATCAACTCAAAACTTAACCAAAATTACACCAAACACACTACAGCAAACTCCATCAGTTTTATCAATGCTTCGCATGGCCACAGCGCCGCCAATAGCGCGTGACCGTCTCATCGGGTTGGCAGGCGTTCCACCGAATCTCGTGAAAAGCATGGAACTGGAAGAAAAAATTCCTCCACGAATGGGCCACGATAAAATTGGAGCAGAGCTGAAAAAGATAATTCAGATTATCAACAGGCTTGCCGATAAAGACGTTTTCACGTGGCTTGATTCAGGAAAAAATCCAAATCAAGCGGAGTTGCTGAGAGCGGCAACCATTGTCGCCGACCGTTTATGTGGAGCAGTCGCTGACCCGATCATACGTAATGCGCAAGAGAAGAGACAACTCGCATCAATAAGGAAATGGTTGGGACAAAGAGGTTATAAGCTTATCGAAGCAGGCAAGAAATGGGATTTTCGTCAAATGTCGAAAGGAACATTTGCTTTTCGTCTGAACGTTGCGGCTCATCAAGCCTCACGGAGTAAACCGGTGAGCATACCGATAGATGCCGTCATTATGCCTTTAAATGCAAGGGCTGGCGACTTTCCGATACTGATTGAGGCCAAATCTGCCGGAGATTTTACCAACACGAATAAACGCCGAAAAGAAGAGGCCATAAAAGTTACCCAATTAAGAAAAACCTATGGTAAAAATCTTATTTTCATTCTCTTTCTTTGTGGTTACTTTGACAGCGGTTATTTAGGTTATGAAGCAGCCGAGGGAATTGATTGGGTTTGGGAGCATCGAATCGATGATTTGCAAAAACTGGGTATTTAGCTCATGTTTTCATTTCAAGAAATAGAGAGCCTAGAGTCGCAAAGACTCGAATCGCAGCATAAGCTGGATTCGCTGAGGGATCGCGGCACCAGGAATAAACTTGGCCAGTTTGCCACCCCCTCTTTTTTGGCGGGCGAAATATTGAATTTTGCCAAAAGCCTGTTTTCACCGCAAGAGAAAATAAGGTTTCTTGATCCGGCATTCGGTACAGGGGCCTTTTTTGCGGCGCTTCTGCAAACTTTTTCAAATTCTCAAATTTCTTCCGCAAGAGGTTTTGAAATTGACCCTTTCTATGGAGACGAGGCGAAAAAGTTATGGGTAAACACTCCACTCCTTTTTGAAACTGCAGACTTTACCAGGCTTCCCCCTCCAAGCTCGGATCGTAACAAAGCGAATTTGATCATTTGCAACCCACCTTATGTGCGGCATCATCATTTGCCAAGCGAGGAAAAAACGCGACTGCAATTTATTGTCAAGCAAATCACGGGAAAGAGATTAAATGGGCTGACGGGATTGTATTGCTATTTTCTCTTGCTTGCGGATGCCTGGTTAGCAAAAAGGGGGTATGCAGGCTGGCTAATCCCGAGTGAGTTTATGGATGTGAATTACGGAGATCAAATTAAAAACTATCTTTTGCACGATGTCACGTTATTGCGAATCCATCGTTTTGATCCGAACGAAGTTCAATTTCAAGACGCCATGGTTTCGTCTACGGTGGTTTGGTTTAAGAAAGAAAGCCCCTCTCCGGAATATTCGGTTGAATTTACTTATGGCGGAACGCTGCTGCAACCTAATGTTTCTCGCCGTGTTTCATCTGAGATTTTGGATAAAACCACAAAATGGACCAGTTTTCCTCTTAATGGCAGTCACTCAAGCCGCGATAAAAGCGCTCTCAAGCTCGCTGATCTTTTTATTATTAAACGAGGAATCGCCACTGGCGCAAATAAATTTTTTATATTTGATTCGTCACTAATTTCCCAATATGATCTGCCGGCGGAATTTTTAACCCCCATTTTACCGAGCCCTCGGTGTTTGGCAAGTGATGAAATTGCAAGTGATGCGCAAGGAAATCCAAGCGTTGCCAAGAAACTTTTTTTATTGAACTGCAAATTAAAAGAAGAAAAAGTAAAGGAAAGATATCCTTCGCTGTGGAAATATCTGACAAGCGGGATGGAGCAAGGAATTCACGAAAGATATTTATGCCAACATCGCTCACCTTGGTATTTGCAAGAGACGCGACCGCCGGCTCCAATTCTATGCACTTATATGGGTAGAAGCTTTTCGAGGAGCAGCAAACCGTTCAGATTTATTCTGAATCAATCAAATGCAACTGCGCCCAATGTCTATTTAATGCTGTATCCTCAAAGACGATTATCCGTCATTCTAAATCATAAGCCGGAATTGCTTAGAACAATTTGGCTGGCATTGAATCAGATTTCAAAAGAAGCTCTTTTCGACGAAGGCAGAGTTTATGGTGGCGGCTTGCATAAGCTGGAGCCAAATGAGCTGGCTAATGTAAGCCTAAACGAAATTTTGCCGTTTTTGCCCGAGTTTAAGAAAAATTCTTCGCATCAAATTTCATTTTTCTAATGAGGAGGCTCCCATGAACCGTCATGTCGTTGCGATGTTTTTCAGCTTGCTGCTGGCGTTTTCCGTCTTCGCGCAAGCCGACAAAAGCAAGCTGGCGCTCGATCTTTTTTTGGAAATGGAAAGCGTCAGCGATCCCCAGCTTTCTCCGGATGGCTCGCAAATTATTTACACTCGGCAGTGGACCGACAAGCTGAACGACAGCCGCGAGTCGTCGTTGTGGATCATGAACGCCGACGGCGCCAAAAATCGTTTCTTGATCGACGGCTCGTCGCCGCAATGGTCGCCGGACGGCTCGCGCCTGGCGTTTTTGGCGAAGGGCAAGCCGCAGGGCACGCAGCTTTTCGTGCGCTGGATGGATGCGGAAGGCGCGGTCACTCAAATTACGCATGTTGAAAAATCGCCGTCGGACATTCGCTGGTCGCCGGAAGGCAAATGGCTCGCCTTCAGCATGCTCGTGCCGGAAAAAGACAGTTGGGAGGTCAAGCTGCCGCCCAAACCCGAAGGCGCCAAATGGACCGCCGGGCCGAAGATCATCGACCGTTTGAATTATCGCCGCGACCGCCAGGGCTTTCTCGAAGAAGGCTTCCGGCATGTTTTTCTCGTGCCCGCCGATGGCGGCACGCCGCGGCAAATCACCTCCGGCGATTATGATCACAGCTCGCCGGAATGGACGCCGGACGGCAAGGAAATTCTGGTGAGCGGCCTGCGCGTCGACGAGGCGGAATATCAATGGCGTGAATCCGAAATCTACGCCATCAATGTCGCAAGCGGCACTATCACGCAGCTCACCAAACGCAAGGGGCCGGATTTCAATCCGCTGCCCTCGCCGGACGGCAAATACATCGCGTATGTCGGACACGATTTTACCGACGACACGTTTTACGAGCAAAAGCTTTATTACATGCAGCGCGACGGCTCCAATCCGCAAGAGATTGCAACGAATCTTGACCGGACGCCGGGCGGACTGATCTGGGCGCATGACAGCAAGGGCCTTTATTTTAACGTCAGCGATCGCGGCAGCCGCAATTTGTATTTCACCGCGCTGCAAAGCAAGGCGCAAGCCATTACCAAAGGCAACCACATGCTGGATATCTCCGGCCTCGATCGCGCCGGAAAAGTGGTGGGCACATTATCCGCGCCGCAACAACCCGGCGATGTCGCCGTGTTCTCGCTCAAAAATCCGCAGCAGATCAACAAACTGACCGCGGTGAATGACGACGTTCTGCACGGCGTCAAGCTTGGCGAGGTGGAAGAAATCTGGTATAAATCGGTTGACGATTTCGATATTCAAGGCTGGATCGTGAAGCCGCCGGATTTTGATCCGAATAAAAAGTACCCGCTGATCTTGACGATTCACGGCGGGCCGCATGCTATGTACAATGTTGGGTTCAATTTTGGCTGGCAGTATTACGCCGCCAAAGGCTACGTCGTGCTCTACACCAATCCACGCGGCAGTTCCGGCTATGGCAGCGCGTTCGGCAATGCGATCAAAAATTCCTATCCCGGCAAGGACTATGACGATTTGATGAAGGGCGTTGATCAGGTGCTTGCGCGCGGCTACGTCGATGAGAAAAATTTGTTCGTGTACGGCGGCAGCGGCGGCGGCGTGCTCACGGCGTGGATCGTCGGGCACACCGACCGTTTCGCGGCGGCGTCTTCGAATTATCCGGTGATCAACTGGATGAGCTTCGTCGGCACCACCGACGGCGCGAGCTGGTACCGGAATTTCAAAAAATATCCGTGGGAAGATCCGAGCGAGCATTTGCAGCGCTCGCCGCTGACGTACGCCGGCAACGTCAAAACGCCGACGATGTTGATGACCGGCGTCAACGATTTGCGCACGCCGATTTCGCAGACCGAAGAGTTTTACATGGCGCTCAAAGTGCGGAAAATCCCGACCGTGATGCTGCGCTTCAACGAAGAATGGCACGGCACCAGCTCCAAGCCTTCCAACGCCGTGCGGTCGCTTTTATACATGCAAAGCTGGTTTGAAAAACACGCGCGGAAGGAAGCTCAGGAGAAGAGCGAGTGAAACAATAAAAATCAATTTTCCAAAGGATGGAAATTTTGGCATGGCGGAATGCCAGATGAAAAGCATTAGGCAAAATAATTTAGTGACAGGATGATTCGAGTTTTGTTAAAACATTATTTTGTCACGTCATTATTTTGTCTGCAAAGCGAGAAAATCCTATGAAGCTGAAATCAATTTCTCTCAGCCCCTTTTTCATTTTAATTGGATGCGGGCTTGCCTTCGGCCAATCCGCTTTTATCGACGCGACGGCAACGGCGGGCATCAATCACGTTTACGCCGGCTACGAATACGGCGGCGGCGTGGCGTGCGCCGATTTCAACAACGACGGCTGGTTGGATCTTTTTGTGCTGGGCGGACGGAACAAGCCGAACCTGCTCTATTTAAACAAAAAAGACGGCACATTCGAAGAGACCGGCGTGGCCGACGGGCTCGTCGATCTTCTCATGGGCGTTGGCGCGGTCGCCGGCGACATCGATAACGACGGCGATGTGGATCTTTACGTCGTCAATTTTCTGGCGCCCAATAAACTTTATTTGAACGACGGCAACGCGCGTTTCATCGATGTGACCGCGGCGGCGGGCGTCGGCGATCCCAACACCGGCATCGGCGCCGCGATGGTTGATTATAACAACGACGGCTATTTGGATATTTATGTTATCAATTATTCGACCACGCAGTATTCGAGCGTCTTTTATCGCAACAACGGCGATGGCACGTTTACCGATGTGACGGCAGAAACAAAAACCGGCGTCGTCGGCCGCTCGCTCGGCGTCGGATTTTTTGATTACGATCTCGACGGCGATCAGGATTTGTACGTGGTTGACGAGTACAAATTGGATAATTTATTCCGGAACAATGGCAACGGCACGTTTTCCAATGTCACGGTGGCGGCAAAACTCGTCAAAACCGACGGCATGGGCATCGACTTTGCGGATTACGATAACGACGGCGATTTCGATATTTATATCGGCGATTATAATTTTGATCCGCTGTTCCGAAACAACGGCGATGGAACGTTTACCAATATCGCCAGACAGTTCGGGGTAGATAATGACGGCATCGGCTGGGGCGTCAATTTTATGGATTACGACAACGACGGCGACCGGGATGTGTATGTCATCAACGGCGCGTTGTTGATGCCGCAAATGGAAAAGCCGAACGTCTTTTTTAAAAACAACGGCGCCGGCGCATTTTTACGGATGGGCGCTGATTTCGGGCTGTCGTTTTTAGGCGAAGGCCGCGGCAGTGTTTGCGGCGATTTCAACCGCGACGGTTATCCGGACATTTTTTTTACTTGCGTCATCCGGGGGCAGAGCAAATTACTGATGAACAAAGGCAGCAGCAATAATTGGATCGTGTTGAATTTAATTGGAACCAAGAGCAATCGCAGCGCGGTCGGCGCGCGGGTTGAAGTCGTCGCCGGAAATCTCAAACAACTTGATGAAGTTCGCGCCGGCTCCAGTTATGCTTCGATGCATCCGCTCGAATTGGAATTTGGTTTGGCGAGACAGGCTCAAATCGACAAGATCAATGTGTACTGGCCGTCGGGCGTGACGCAAACGTTGACGAATGTCGGCGTCAATCAAATTTTGAAAATCACCGAGCCGGCCGGAACGACTGGCGTGTCATCCAGCTCGTTAAACAAACCGGAAAAATTTTCTTTGCTGCAAAATTTTCCGAATCCTTTCAATCCCGAGACGGAGATTCGGTATCAATTGAAAAAAGCCGGAGAGGTGTCTCTAAAAATTGTCAACCTTTCCGGACAAATCATGCAAACTTTTTATTTGGGCTTGAAAGGCGCAGGAGAATATTCGATCAAATGGAATGGAAAAAATCAAGAGGGCGTCCGCGCGCCTTCGGGGGTTTATTTTTATCAAATCGCGGTGAAATCTGAGAATGGTGTTCTTCGCTCCGAGGTGAAGAAGATGGTGTTGTTGGAATAATTTTGAGAGAAAAATATGTTTGCCCTGATTGTTTGCAATTTGCACCAAATGATGAAAGTGTTAAGAAGCTGCTCGCTGAGAATTGTACCTGACTTTTTGTCGTTCTTAAAAAAAGAAGACGGGGACTTGTCATTCTGTAGGAACCTTTTTCGAAATTGGCAATCATCGCGATCAAAACAAAAAAGATTCTTCCAGAATGACAAAATAAGATTCTTCGAAACGAAACAAAGGCTTTTCTATTTTTCGATACCGCTGCTCCTTCTAATCTGGCTCGGCTGCAGCGGCTCGAAAACAAGTGAACAAGCGCCGGCAAAAGCCTCCAGCGCAAATTCCGCGACATTCGGCTTTACCGAAATGGCAACAACAGCCGGACTCGGCGAATTTCGCCATGTCACCGGCGCGCTTGGCGACAAGTGGTTTCCGGAATCGATGGGCTCGGGCGGCGGATTTATCGACTACGACGGCGACGGCTGGATGGATATTTTGCTCGCCGGCGGCGGCGTGTGGCCGAAGCATAAAGAAAAAAAAGTACCGGCGCTTTGGCTGTATCGCAACAACGGCGATCACACTTTTACGAATGTGACGAAAGAAGCGGGATTTGGAGGTCTCGCCACGTACGGTTTTGGTATTGCGGTGGCTGATTTCGACAACGACGGCGATCAGGATTTTTATTTCACCTCGCTCGACGAGAATATGCTGTTCCGCAACGACGGCGGCAAATTTACCGAGATCGGAAAAACTGCCGGTGTAACGGGCGGGAGGGTGTGGAGCAGTTCTGCACTGTTTTTTGACGCTGATCGCGATGGTTGGCTCGATCTCTACGTTGGCAACTACGTCGAGTGGTCGCCGGAAACAGATTTGTGGTGCACGCTGGACGGGAAGACGAAGAGTTATTGCACGCCGGAGCTGTACAAAGGCATTCCGGGGCGATTTTATCACAACAACGGCAACGGCACGTTCACCGATCAAACCACAGCGGCGGGATTTTCCAACTCGCCGGGGAAAACGCTGGGCCTGGTCGAATTGGATTACAATCGCGATGGCTGGCCCGATCTGATGGTGTCCAATGACACGCAGCGGAATTTGCTCTACAAAAATAACGGCAACCTGGCCGGTCAGGCCGGCACGTTCGTTGAAATTGCGGCGATGAGCGGGGTGGCGTATGACGAGAATGGCCGCGCCCGCGCCGGCATGGGCATCGACGCCGGCGTCGTCGACCGCACCGGGCAAGAAACCATTTTTGTCGGCAATTTTTCCAAAGAGATGATCGCGGCGTTTCGCCACATCGGCAACGATCTTTTCACCGATCGCGCCGCGGCTTCCAAGATCGGCCGCCCGAGTTTGTTGACGCTGACGTTCGGTTTGTTTCTCTTCGATTTCGATCTCGACGGCGATCTCGATCTGTTTGCGGCGAATGGGCACGTGCAGGAGGATATCGAGATTACGCAGGACGGCATTTTTTATCGCGAGCCGCCGCATCTTTTTGTCAACAACGGCAACGGATTTTTTACGGATGAAGCGCCGAATATCGGCGGCGTGTTCAAGCAAGCCATTGTTGGCCGCGGCGCCGGCTATGCCGATTATGATCGTGACGGCGACATCGACATTTTGGTGACAGAGAACGGCGGGCCGGTTCATCTCTGGCGCAATGAGCTGAATAACGGCAACCACTTTCTGCGCGTGCATGTCGAAGGCCGCCAAAGCAATCGCGATGGCATCGGGGCGCGTCTCGTTGCCATCGCCGACACATTGCGGATCGAACGCCGCATTCGCAGCGGCGCCAGCTTTCTCGCGAGCCTGGAAAAAACGGCGACGGTCGGCCTGGGCGCGGCGGCGCAAATGGATTCGCTGTTGGTGTATTGGCCGAGCGGACGGGTTGATCGTTTCGCTCAGATTAAAGCCGATCGCGAAGTGCTGCTCGTCGAAGGTTCAACGGAGTTGGTTGATTATCCCAGATCGCCGGCGTTGGCGGCGAATCGATAACATATTTTCGGTTGTTGGCCAAAAAATCGGAGGAGGAGATGAGACGTTCGTGCAAGTGGATTCTTTTTATTTTACCTCTACAATTGAGCTGCGCTTCGCCAAATTGGATTCCCATCTTTGACGGCAAGACATTGCAAGGCTGGGCGCCTTCGGAAAATAAACAAACCTGGCAAGTCGAAGATGGCGCGTTGGTGACGAAAGGTCCGCGTTCTCATCTCTTTTACGTCGGTGAGGTGAACAATCACAATTTCAAAAACTTTGAATTGATGGCCGAAGTGAAAACCACGCCAGGCTCAAATTCCGGCATCTATTTTCATACCGAATATCAGGAAACCGGCTGGCCGGCGAAAGGTTACGAGTGCCAGGTCATCAACTCCGCTCCCGAGACGAAACCCGGCGAGTATGTCGAGCGCAAAATGACCGGCAGTTTGTACGCGATTCGCAATGTGTGGAAAACTCCGGTGCAGGATAATGATTGGTTCACGTATCGTATCGTCGTGCAAGGTAAGACGATTAGAACGTACATCAACGACGAGTTGATGATTGATTACACCGAGCCTGAAAATCCGTTTCGTCCGGAAGACAAAAAGGGCCGGCTGATTTCCTCGGGAACGTTTGCGCTGCAGGGCCATGATCCTCAAAGCGTGGTGTATTACAAGAACATCAAAGTCAAGCCGTTGTCCGACGATCTGCCCACGCCCGGGACGCCGGAGGATGATACGGCGTTCGACCGGAAGATCACCCAGCTTTCGAATGACAATTTTCCGCTGATGGATTTGCACGTCCATCTGAAAGGCGGGTTGGAAATGGAGCCGGCGTTGGCCAATGCGCGGAAATACGGCTTCACCTACGGCTTGGCGGTGAATTGTGGCTTGCAAATGGGCTTTGAAACGAACGCCGCGGTTGAAGAGTATCTGGCCGCCTACAAAAAACCGCCGCACACTTTTCTCGCCATGCAGGCCGAAGGGCGCGAGTGGCAGGAAATGTTCACGAAGGAGACGATTGCGAAGTTCGATTACGTGTTTACCGACGCGATGACGTGGACGAATGACAATGGCAAACGCATGCGGATTTGGCTCAAAGAAGAAACCGAAATCGGCGACCCGCAGAATTTCATGGATCAGCTCGTTGATCGTATCGAAAAAATCGTGAGCACTGAACCCATCGACATTTACGTCAATGCGTCCTACATTCCGGACGAGATCAATCAGATGTACGACGAATTGTGGACGCCGGCGCGAATGGATCGCGTGATCAAAGTTTTGGTCGAAAACGGCGTCGCGATGGAAATCAACGACCGCCGGAAAATTCCCAGCGCCGCCTTCATCAAACGCGCCAAGGCCGGCGGCGTCAAATTCACTTTCGGCACCAACAACGCCGGCGCCGAGGATTTGGGCAGACTCTCCTATTGCATTGAAATGGCAGAGGAATGCGGCTTGACGGATGCTGATATGTGGATTCCGAAGGCGAGAAAATAATGTATTTCAAGATATCCTCGCCCCTCCCGATTATTCCACAACAAACTCACTGATCTTCTTCTCCAAATTTCCAACATATTACTTCGTGTGCTATTGACATTTATCCGATTTTTTTATAATATTCTTTGCAAATAAAAAATCTTAAATTGGCACAAAAACCATGAGACGTTCGCAGATCAATGAGCTTCAACGCAACGCGGCGCAGTTTTTTGCAGCCCACTCTTTCCGCTTGCCGCCCTGGGCTTTCTGGCGACGCGAAGATTGGTTGAGAAACAAACATCTTTCTCATGAAATCAAAGCGTTGCGGCTCGGCTGGGATCTCACTGATTTCGGCTCCGGAGATTTTGATCACGCCGGTCTGTTGCTGTTCACCTTGCGCAACGGCATCGTCAATCAACCCGGCGCCAGAGACTACGCGGAGAAAGTGATGATCGTGCGCGAAGAGCAAATGACGCCCCTGCATTTTCACTGGCACAAAATGGAAGACATCATCAACCGGGGCGGCGGCAACCTTGTCGTGGAAATGTGGAACTCCACGCCGGATGAAAATTTAGCCACGACTCTGGTGACGGTCATGGTGGATGGCATAGCGCAGACGCGACAACCCGGCGAACCTTTGGTGCTCACCCCCGGCGAAAGTGTGACATTGCCGCCTCGTCTTTATCATCAGTTTTACGGTGAGCCGGAGAAAGGCATGGTTTTGGTCGGTGAAGTCTCCCGCGTGAATGACGACAGCAAAGACAACCGCTTCCATAAACCCACCGGCCGCTTTCCGACAATCGAAGAAGATGAAGAGCCGCTGTATTTGCTTTGTACCGAATATCCATAACAGATTGGCCGTGGCCCTGAGCCAGTTAACTTAACAACTGGCAAGCTGGCCAACGGTAAACAAGTTAACAAGGAAATCCTATGCTCAAAACCACGGTCGTCGGCAGCTATCCGGTGCCGCAATGGCTTCGCATATATGGCACGGCCGAGAGTCTGCGTGACGCTATTATGGTCGTGCTGAAAACGCAAGAGCTCGCCGGTCTCGATGTCATCAGCGACGGCGAATTGTATCGCTGGGATATCAACCATCCCGAAACCAACGGCATGATCGATTATTTCATCCGCCCGCTCTCCGGGATTGAATTGAAATTAGATCGAAAACGGCTCGACAAGTTTCGCCAACAAATGGGCATGGCGTATCGTTCGGAACCGGCAGGCATTGTGAGCGGCGCGCTCGGCGCCGGGACATTGAATTTACTGCGCGATTGGGAACGGGTTAAAACGCTGACTAACAAGCCGCTGAAATTCACCGTCACAAGTCCGTACATGCTCGCGAAAGTTTTGCTGGATGAGCATTATCACGATCTGTCAAAATCTGTCATGGGACTCGCGGATATTTTAGCCGCGCAACTGCAGGATATCGACGCCGCTGTCATTCAGGTTGACGAGGCCAATCTCACCGGCCATCCCGAAGACGCTGCAATAGCGGCACAAGGAATCAATCGTGTTTTATCAAGAGCGCAGGGAGAAAAAGCCGTCCATCTTTGTTTCGGCAATTACGGCGGACAAACGATTCAAAAAGGCGCATATCAAAAACTCATTGAATTTATCAATGCGCTGGAATGCGATCATCTCGTGCTGGAAATAGCGCGACGGCCACAAGAAGAATTGACCATGCTCTGTGAGGTGAAATCTTCCATCGGCCTGGGCATAGGCGTGATTGACATCAAAGACAATCAGGTGGAAACGTCCGAGCAAGTTGCGGCTCGCATTGAAGCTGCCGCCAAAATACTTGGCGTCGAGCGCCTGCATTACGTCCATCCCGATTGCGGCTTCTGGATGCTGCCTCGCTTTGTCGCCGATGCGAAAATGAGAGCGCTGGTCGCGGGGAGGGATTTATTTGTGGGGAAAAGCAAAACAGGCTAACGGTAAATCAATCTTGCAAATCAGCACCGTTTTTGCACTCAGCAAACAATCTGCGAAGAAAAGCCGATCTTCCTTATATTCAACATGCCCATAACCCAAATCAAAACCGGTAGCCCAATTTTCGACGAGTTTTATCCCCGCATCAAAAAATTTCTGCAAGCCGACATCTCTGAATTTGTTTTCGACGGCAAGCTGGTGCATGGCTATCGCAGTCCCGATTCCAAACCGATTTGGCTGCGAGATCATACGCTCATGATGCGCGGCTACAAATATTTTGAAAAGGACATGACCAGTGCAGTGGAGCATTTTGCCGAAACGCAAGCAGCGAATGGCCGGCTCTTCGATTATTTCGTCGTCGGTGAAGAGCGAGAGAATTGGGCGAAATACGTGCGCGTCCCGGTGGAGGCTGATGTCGAATATTATTTGCCGATGGCGGTTTACACGACCTGGCAGGCTACCGGCAACGATGGATGGATGGCACGCATGTTACCGCACTGTGAGGCCGCGCTGCAATACACCATGACGCATCCGTGGCGCTGGTCAAGCGAGTATGATCTCGTCAAACGCGCCTACACCATCGATACCTGGGATTTTGATTACGTTGACGGCCGCACGCCGTGGCTGAATTTTCAAATCGACGACAAAACCCATTTCGGAATTTTCCACGGTGACAACAGTGGTTTTTATGACGCCTGCAACAAACTCGCCTCGCTCTTTCATCATCTCGGCGATCATACAAAAGCAGCCAACTGGCGCGCCACCGCCGAGGGCATTCGCAAGCGCGCGAATGAACTCTGTTGGAATGGGCATTTCTACACGCATCGTATTCCGCTCGATGAGTTCCGCATTCCCGGCGTTGATGAATCGGCGCAATTGAGTTTGAGCAATCCGTATGACATCAATCGGGGCTTGCCGACGCACGAAATGGCCGTCGAAATCATCAAAGAATATCAACGCCGCCGCGCTAGCACAAAAGCCTTTGCGGAATGGTTCAGCATCGATCCGCCATTTCCGGCTGGAATTTTCGGCGACGATAAATTGGCCCCTGGCGTTTATATCAACGGCGGTATCTTTCCTCTTGTCGGCGGTGAATTGGCCAGAGCCGCTTTCGAACACGGTTTCGAAACATACGGACTCGATATTTTGCTGCGCTATGACAAAATGATTCGCGAGAGCGGTGAGACTTATCTCTGGTATTTCCCCGATGGCCGACCGAGCACCAAAGAAGCGAGCACAAGCCCCGAAGCGCAACCCACTGACGGCTGGGGCAGCTCCGCCATGCTCGGCGCTTTTATCGAGGGCTTGTGCGGCATCGAAGATCGGCTCAAACTCTTTCAAATGGTCAAGCTTTCGCCAAGATGGGCGGTAACCTCGCTGCAACAGGCGACAGTAGAAGTCTCTTACGGCGCTTCAGCAGCAGGCATCGGTTATGATTGGTGCTTGCGAGATGATCGTTGTGATCTCGTCATACTTGCCGAAAATGCACACGTGCATCTCCATCTGCTGCTACCGCAAGGTAAGCATGTGACGAAAGTTTTGATTGGCCGCCAATCGATACCATTTACGCAATCCGCAGTCGAAAACAGCCGCTATGTTGACGCAGCCCTGGATGTTGAAAAAGAGCTGCAATTGCACATTGAATTGGCAGGTTGAATTCAATTCGAGTTGTATCAGCAGGTTTGACAGTGAAGATATCGCATAATAATTCAAACTGCAAATCTAAATCATGGACGTCAAAGAACATTTTTATTCCGATGATCCCAACGCCGGCCATCCGGACGTGCGGACGAATCCGCCGGAATGCGTTTACTATCTGCTCGGCAACGGCCACATTCAAGCCGCGATTCAAGTCAATCGTTCGGGACGAGGCACGCCCTTCGGCCTGTTGCTGATGCACCCGGAAAAATTCGGCAAAAAACGCGAGACGCTGAATTTTCATCCCGAGCGCGGCATTGAAGATTCGCAAATTCACTTGAGCGTCGATGGCCGTGATTATCTGGCGGAAGCGGCTGCTCTGCAAGTACGTTGGCAGAAAAAGGGCAATGTTCCTGCGGTTACGGCTCAATGGCGCGCTGATGCAATCAGCGTGCGGGAAGAGTTTTATTGCCCGTCGTTGCGCGCGCCTCATTTGCGGCGCGTGGTGATCATGCATAATCATACCGACCAGGTTCACCACGTCGAAGCCTTGACGGCTGTACCCCAAGCCAATGGCCAGACCAAATGGTTGCGTTTCCCTTCGCAGTCATTGAAAGCCGGCGAGAACGCCACGGTGATTTTCGAGTATGCGTTATACGAGAACTCAAACGGCATCTGGAACGTTGATCTTGCGGTGACCGATGATCAGCAGATTTCTTCCGAGACGCAAACTTACTGGGCGAACGCCACGCAACTTGATTGCGGCGATGCCGCGTTGAATCATCTGTTCGCCGCCTCGTGCGCTCAATTGCCCGCGGCCATCTCGGCCTCGGGCGTCATGGATGGCAGCATCTGGCAATACAACCTTGAATGGGTGCGCGATCAGGCCATGGTCGTTGTCGGCCTGTTGATGGCTGGGCGCCACGAATTGGCGCAAACCATGCTCGAGCGTCTCTTGCACAAATTTGTCACCGACCAGGGTGACACCGTCGATTCCGGCCGCGTGCGTGATGCTGCAGAGGTGGAGTTGGATCAAAATGGTGAGTTGCTGTATGCCTTGTGGAGTCTTTGGGAGTGGCGCGGTGATTCCATTTTGGATCTCGTTCGGCAAAATTGGAAAAAAATCGTGGCCGTGGCGGAGTTTCCTCTGCAAGAAATTTTCTGGGACAAAGAGTCAAGGTTGCTCAAAAACACACGAGAATATTGGGAACGTCACACGGGTTATGGTGTGCGCGAAGGTTACGAGTTGGCGTATCAATTTTTTGTCGTGGTGGGTTTGGAAAAAGCTGCGATCATGGCAGAACGCATTGGCGACCTGCAACACGCGCAGCGCTGGCGAGACGCGGCTGCGACGATCAAGCAGGCGATGCTGGCGCATCCCAAGTTTGCCATGATCGAAGACGGCCATTTCATTAAACGCCGCTTGGCCTCGGGAGAAGTGCAGCGCACGCTCGTCGTTCCGAACATTGATATTCTGCCTCCCGGCATTCCGTTGAAAACCGAACCAAATTGTTATCTCGACCCGGATGCCTCCGAAGCCTTGCCCATCGCGTTCGAGCTGATCGATCCGCACGACGAGCTGGCGCAAAAAACGCTGGCACATCTCGAAACACTGTGGAATCAGCGGTGGACGGCCGGCGGTTACGGGCGTTATCACGTGACCTCGGAGCCGGATTCTCCCGGACCGTGGCCGTTTGCGACGCTCTTCATCACCCGCGCTTATCTCGAAGCGGGTGATGATGAAAAAGTCTCGCGCGCGCTGCGTTGGCTCGCGCAAGTGCAAGGCGGCGAAGCCGGCTGTTGGTTTGAATTTTATGGAACTCGTCCAGTGCCGCCGTGCCCCCAAGTCGGCATTGTGCCGTGGACGTGGGCGGAGATGATCATTTTTTTCATTCATCATCTGCTCGGCGTGCGGCCGGAAGTCGACCGCCTGATCATTCGCCCGCGGCTGCTGCCGAAATTGAAATCGTTGAAATCTCGCCTTCGCGTTCACGAGCACTGGATTGATTTGGAAATCCGCCGCGCGGATAAAGCCGGCGAAAGCAACGCCGTGGTGAATGGCCAAGCCGTGCCCTTTCAGGATAACCAGTTGATTTTGCCCTTGCCGGAGAAAGAGATGAAAATTGTGATAGCGATTTGAGGTATACTCGTTAAGGGTTATTTTGTAACAGTCATTGCGAGCGCTTCTCAGCCTACGGCCGCAGGCGAAGCAATCTCTTTAAAATCGGTAGATTGCTTCGGCAAGGAACGCCTCGTAATGACTCACACTTCAACCCGCAACGAGTATAAGACAAACAGAAAAAGTTTTTTGTATCCGGATTTTACAAATCGCCCGGATCAAAAATCCAATGGCTTGAATCCGGAAGATTCGACAAATCGGGATACCCAAAATTTGCGCTTTTTGCAAAGAAAGTACCCGTTGCGAACATCAATTTACGGAGGAAGGATCATGCACATCTGGGGCCTGCACATTATCGACGCGATCATCATCGTGCTGTATTTCGTCGCGATGATCTGGATTGGCAAGCGCCTCAGCGCGAGAATGACGAATACGGATGAATTTTATCTTGCCGGCCGCCGGATGGGCCGGTTTTATCAATTCTTTCTGAATTTCGGCGCCTCGACGGATGCCAGCCAGGCCGCGGCATTGTCTCGCGAGATTTATCGCCAGGGCATTGCCGGCATGTGGATTCAGTATCTGGTGCTTTTTCTCACGCCGTTTTATTGGTTCACCGCCATGCTGTTTCGCCGCGCGCGCTTGACCACCGTCGGCGATTTTTTTACCGAGCGTTTCGAGAGCAAATTCTTGGGCGGCGCTTATGCGGTCTTTGCGATCTTCATGGCCTTGATCGGCAGCGCCGTCGGCTATCTGGTCGCAGCGAAAACGTTCATGGCTTTGACTCCCAAAGACCCCAGCGCCTACACCGTCGAGGAACGGTTGAGCGTCGAGCAATTTGAAGAGTATCGCCGGCTGCGCGAGGCTTACACCGCCGGCGCGCTCGCTGCTGAAGAACGGGATCGTTTTGAGGAGTTGAGAAGCCTGGATAGCCAGGGCAAATTGCGCGGGTTCATTTCGCACGTTCAGCCATTACACTTTTATCTCGTTTTCGGCGGCTTGGTTTGCATCTATGTCGTCTTGGGAGGATTTGCCGCGGCGGCGATCACCGACACCGTGCAAGGCGTGCTGATGATTTTGTTCTCGTGCTTGCTCATCCCATTTGGATTGGTGGCGATAGGCGGCTTCAAAGGTTTGCACGCGGCGGTGCCCGAGCACATGTTTTGGCTTTTCGGCACGGAAACCCTGAGTGAATATGCCTGGTACACCATCGTCGCCATGGCCTTCTCAAATTTGGTTTCGATCGTGGCGGTCGTGACTTCGATGCAGGTCAGCGGTTCGGCCACCAACGAAAGCTCGGCGCGTTTTGGGATGATCGGCGGCATGATGTTCAAGCGCTTCATGATGATCTTTTGGGCGCTCGCCGGGCTGATTGCCATCGGCTTGTACGCCGGCCACCTTAATGATCCGGACCTTATTTGGGGATACATGACGCATAATCTCTTAGGGCCGGGCTTTGTGGGCATTATGATGATCGGCGTGCTGGCGGCGAATATGTCGTCGTTGGATGCGCAATCCATCGCACTTTCCGCGCTGTTCATTAATCAAGTTTACAAGCCGCTGCTCCCGGGCAGATCCGAAGCGCACTACATTTTCGTCGGCCGCATCGTCGTGGTGCTGATGATTTTGGGCGGCATCGGCATGGTGTTGTACATCAGCAATTTGCTCGAGCTGTTCAAATATTTTATCTCGATGCCGGCGATTTTTGGCGCGGCGATCTGGCTCGGCTTTATGTGGCGGCGTCTCTCGCGCCTGGCGGTGATCATTCAGATTTTCATTTCCTTCATGATCATGGCCATCATTCCCAACGTGTTTCAATCGTGGAATGCCGCGCGTTCCCATGCGCCGTTTCTCAAACAAACCGCCGAGAGAAGAATCGAAGTCACCACCAAAGCGTTGAAAGCGGATGTCGAAGCCGGACTCGCCGAGCGCGCCGGCCAGGAAATCACCAAGCAACGATTGATACCGTCTTATCCGATCTTTTATGAAAAGATCGCCCGCGAAAATCCCGAAGATCCGAATTCCAGGCTCATCGGTTACGGTCGTTTCGACGCGGAGATTTGGATGCTGAGTTTGGTGGGAATAAATTTTACGAACTGGACGAAAGCGCAATTGGTGGCGGCGCGTTTTGCCTTTGATGCGCTCTTCCCAATTTTGCTGCTCATCGGGCTCAGCTACTTCAGCAAGCCCGCCAGCAAAAAGACGCTGGATTATTTTTTCGCCAAGGTCCACACGCCGGTGCAGCCGACGCCGGAAGAAGACGTCCGCAAAGTAACCGAACATGCGGAAGACATGCGGCGCTTTGATTCACGCAAGCTTTTTCCCAAGACGCAATGGGAATTCCACAAGCCCATGAAGATCGACTACATCGGTTTCTTCGGCACGTGGCTGTTGGTCGGCGTGATTATTTTGCTGCTGTGGTTGACGGTGAGTATTGGCGCATAAAAGCAAGTCCGACTTGGGCAGCAGATTTTGGAGAATTTAAAAATTAGCGCGCCCAACTCGGAGCTTCACTAATTCCTGAGACGCTTAATCCTTTTCATAAGGAGAAATCACTTGGCCAAAAAAAATTTCACCGCCCCGGTTTTGCTCACGTTCGTTTCAATTTTTCTTCTCATGAATCAAGCTTTCGCCTCTTCCGATCATCCTCGTTTAATGGCCGACGCGGCAGACATCGCTCAGGCCAAGCAATGGCTCAAACAATATCCGTGGTATCGCGAAATCTTTGACGAGCACCAAGCCGAGATCGATCGTTTCATTCAGCAGCGCCCCATCTTCGTCTCGCCGGTCAAGCAGATTTATCAATATAAAATGTACACGTGTCCCCAGCATGAGGTCGAGTTGCTTTATGAAGAATTTCGTCCACACGAGCATCGCTGCCCGAAGGATGCGAATGAAGTTTATTCCGGCGGCAAGTACGACTCGGCGTGGTCGGGCTGGTACAATCGGCTGCTGGCGACTCGTTTGGTGTGGATGGGAATTTTGTATCAAGTTTACGGCGAGGCAAAATACGCCGAGGCCGCGCGTGAGATTCTGCTGAAATTCGCCGAGCTTTATTTGCAGTATCCCACCTCGAACACCATTCTCGGGCCGGCGCACGTTTTCTTCGGCACGCTCTCCGAATCGTTTTGGGGCGTGGACATGGCGTATGGCTACGATCTGGTTTACAACTACAAAGGCTTCACGCCGGCGGATCACCAAAAGCTCAAGGAAAAATTGTTTTATCCGCTGGCGGAGATCACGCAACAATTTCCGGAATCGGCTTCCAATCGCCAACTGTGGTACAACAACGTTTCGGCCGCGGTCGGTTTTCTTTACAACGACCAAAAGCTCATCGACTTTGCTTTCAAAGGCGAATACGGCTTCGAGTGGCAGCTTGGCTCGGGACTGCCGGAGAGTGGGTTCTGGGCCGAATGGTCGGGCTATCATTTCGTCGCGCTGCGCGGCATGATTCACCTCGCCGAGATGGCGCGCCACAATGGCATGGATTTATACCGCCGCGAGATTGCCGGGCGATCGATGAAAAAAATGTTCGACGTGCCGTTTGGGCTGATCAAACCCAACTACGAATTTCCCCGCCTCAAGGACAGCGGCGGCGGCAATATACTCGAGTACGCCACGTTTTACGAAATCGGTTATGCCATTTACAAAGATCCGAAATATCTCACGCTGTTGAATTTGACCGCGGTGAAACGCGGCACGCAAGTCGTCGGCGAAGAGTCCGGCCTCGGCGCGAAGCGCTCGCCGATTTCGCTGTTCAATCTCGTGCCGGAGTTTCCGGCGGACACGACGACGAACATTTATGCGGACGAAAGTTTTCATCTCGAAGGCAACGGCTTTGCCATTCTCCGCAGCGGCGAAGCGAGCGAGCGCCGTTATCTGTATTTGGACTACGGCATCATGGGCGGCGAGCACGGCCATCCCGATCGCTTGCAGATGGGCTACTACGCGCTCGGCGAGAATTGGATCGCCGATCCGTTGAACGAAATGTATTTCAATCCCAACCTCCAACTGTGGTATCGCCAAACCATCGCGCACAACACCGTGGTGCTGGATCAAACCAGCCAAACCTGGACGAACGGCTACGAAAATTTTTTCGGCGCTTTGCCGAATTTGCAAGTTACCTCCGGCGGCTCGGTCACCGCTTATCCGGGCGCGAAATTGACGCGCACGCTGCTGCAAGCCGGGGATTATTTCATCGATCTCTTCGACGTCGACTCACCGGAAAACCGACTGATTGATTGGCCGCTGCACAGTTTCGGCGAACTGAAAATCACCGGCGTGAAAATGGAGAAACAGCCGCGCGATCTGTTCGGTTTGCAACCCGGTTTCCCCGGCTACGACCAGTTTGCGGAAATTTACGCCGGCAAAACAGCTAGCGCGTGGAGCGGCGTCTTTGCGCTGCCAAACGGAAAAAATCTTCTCGTGCAAGCCATTGGCGAGCCGGGCACCGAGGTCTTTCAAGCGATCACGCCGCCGATTGGCGGATTCTACAAACAAATGGTGAAAGATCCGAAACCGGTGCCGATGATCATGAGCCGGCGCCTCGCCAGCTCGACGCGATTCGCGCATCTGCTTCATGCGTACACGCAAAAACCGGCGACGGCGAGTTTTGCCAAAGCCGAAGCGCCGCACACGTATCTCGTCTCCCATGCGAACGGTGAAGACCGGCTTTTCGCCGACGTGGAAAATTCCGTTTACTGGATTCTGCGCCGCGAAAACAATAAGCCGGTCATGCTCTCCGGCTTCGGTCTGCGCGAGATCAAGTCCGGCGAAATGACGGTGTTTTCAACTGAGGTTCCGCTGGCCAAATTTGAGTGTATGTGGCAAGACGATAAACTCCTCGTTGTTATGCCGGAGCAATTTGGGCAAATTAAAATTTGGGCGCCGGCGGTGAAAACCGTGGAAGTGAATGGTCAGCCGTTTCCATTTCAAAAAGACGGTGATTTCATTTTTTTACGACAACCCTCCGGCGTGGTCATCTCTCCCGAAGACAGCACGCTGTTTTTGGGCATGAAGAATAACGTGACCGTTCGCGTTTGGAATCCGACCGATCGTCCTGTCACCGGCCGTGTTCAGCTTGCACTCGCGCCGGATTGGCAGGAGCGCGTGCAAAGCCAGCTTACCTGGTGGGGCGGCGTGGTGAATTTGAAAGCCATCAACAAAGGCCCGTTGCAACGCCAAACTTTTCCCGCGGTGAATCGGCAAAAGGTCCGCTGGCTCGACGGCCTGCGTTCGGAGAGCAAAAGCATTCCCCCAAAGGGAGGGGCAACATTCCTGTTGCCCCTTGCCGTTCCCAACGATGCTCCACCCGTAAATTTTGACATCGCGCTGAGTTTTGCGCAAACGGAAATAAAAAAAACCTTCCGCGTCGCCGCCCCAATCGTCGCCGATCTGCGCCTGCCCAACGGCAAGAAAGAATCGCTCGAAATCAAATTGGTGAATCAGACTTCCGGTGCGCTCAAAGTGGCCACACAACTTGCGGCAGATCCAGCATGGAGAATTTCCGGAGAAACATCAGCCACGATTGATTTGGCGGCGGCAGAATCACGCTGGTTGACGATTCCCCTTCAATTGACCGGTTACAAAGCTAACCAACTCTATCCCATTCGCTTGCAAGTTGTCACGGAGAATTTTAAAACCGAAATCGCCCGCGACTTTTATGTGGGCATCGCGCATTTTGCCAAGTCCGCGCCGGCGTTGGATGGCAGTTGGCAGGGTTGGGAAAAAACCAATCCAATGACGATTGACCAAGCCAACCAGGTTTGCAAGCTGCTGTTGGGGAATCAGCCGTGGCGCGGGCCCGAGGATTTGTCCGCCAAAATTTATACGATGTACGACGACGATTTTCTCTACGTCGGCGCTGAAGTGACGGATGACGTGGTGGTGACGCATTGGGATTTTCCGGTGATGAGTTATCCTTGGGACACCGATTGCATGGAAGTGATTTTGGACACGCGCCTCGGTTCCGATCAAGGCACTGATCCGCCGACGCCGGGACTTTTCCGGCATTTGTCCATGACCGAATATCGCCGCACCGAATTTGGACCAAAAGAATGGCAAGGCGGCGGCGCCGGCGGCCCGACACTGCCGAAGCCCCTGCTCGTTCCCAACGCGGAAACCTATTTTCATCGCACGGAAAAAGGCTACGATCTCATTTGCCGCTACCCGCTTTCGAGTCTCAAAAATGTTATTGCCAAACCTGGCTACAAAATCGGCTTCGACCTCGCCATCAGCGACAACGACGGCACGACCTATCGCAAGAACCAACACATCTGGGCGGGGTTCAATCAGAATCAGTCGTGGTGGGATATGGGGACGATTGGGGTGTTGGTGTTTGGGGAAAAACACGACTAAAAGAAGGCTGCGTACCCTTGCATTCCGAACATCATTTCAGAGAATTTTCAGTGTACATCATCTTCTGCTTTTACTTCTTTTTATGTAGTTGACTCACTATCGATACCCGTCCAATCGTCAACAATTTCACGCCAATTTATCGTACGCTCTTCCTTTCCTGTCCATACGTCCCAGAACATAGGATCAGATGATCGTGGCCTATGCTCCTCAGGTAATTCCGTGATCTCTACCAATGTTGGAATCGGTGCAGCCCAACCCAACAGAATCGCCTGCCTAGAAGGAAGACTCGGTAGTTCCTTAAGTAAACCGCCAAGATTATCGGGAACGAGCTTGCCAACAAGTTCCTGGTCGCGATCATTTACAATGCGATGAAGTAAAAATGTATTACACTGAGCCAGAACTGTTGGGGACAGTTCCGAAGGCCTCTGCGATGAAAGTACAAGACCCAATCCAAACTTCCGGCCCTCCCGCGCAATTCGTTCGAAAGTTTGACGGCACATTTGGGCAGCAGTCGGAACGCCGGATTCATCGTCACCCCCGCGCTTTACAAACGAATGGGCTTCTTCAAGAACAAGTACTGTCGGAAGTTCCTTTTCATTGAGCTTGCGGTATCGCTGTGTCGCCTCGAAAACAATGCGGGCGACAACAGCGATCGTGATTTGCAGCATATCAGATGGAACTAGAGAAAGATCGATTATCGCCAACTCGCCGCTCTCAGCTTGGTTTTTGCCAATGTAGGACTCAAGCCATTGTTCGAAGCTGATGACTCGTTCTCCTGGATTCACAACAGGCCCAAGGCGTCGGTCCGCTAACATCATTCTAATTCGCATCGTTAGTGTGGCCAAGAAATGTGCCGCTTGCCCTCCAGGCGATTCAGAGGCTATCTGATCAAGATGATCTGGAAATGTGGCCACAGAAAACTCAATTGGAGCATCTTCCGAGATTCGATCTTCATCAGACTGATCAGAAAGCTGTTCCAATGCGCCGTCGATAGTGGAAATGATGTCCCGCAGTTCGGTTTCGCTAAAATCGTTGTATCCTTCACTATTTGCGCCCCTCCAATAACGCGCCGAGGCTACTCTATTAGCTGCGGTAGCAACTATTTGAAGAGATTGCGAGAATTGCCCGTTCGTAATACCCGCGTGTGTCTGAGCATCGGTAGCGAGATTTCTTATTTGGTTCCCGCAGTTCTTGCATTCAGGAAAACCTTGATAGCCAGTAGCGCCCTGAGCGATACGTCCACTAATCATGGCTTTGTATGAGCGAATCAATCTCGCAGCTTGTCGCTCAGCAGGTTCAGAAAGCCGGGCGCCTGAACGCATATCGCGAAGCGCTCGAAGAAGTAAAGGCCGTTGCACTCCAGGCGCGGCATGCGCAAAGGCGCTCCATTCGTGGCTGTTCCACATCCATACTGGGATCAGTAGTGAATCGGTATTGCTTCTTTGTTTCGGTGACACTTGAAATCTGCGCACAAGGTCATAGTCTGCAAAAGCTCTTGAGTATTCACCATTTGGGTCGAGAATGATAAAGCGTGCGTTTGCTCGGCCACCATCAGACCGCGCCTTTCTCGCTTGAGCCAACGACCAACGAATCAGACCGGCTACTGAACACGATTTTCCACTGCCGGTATTACCTAAGACTGCGAGATGGCGGCCGAATACCTTATCAGGATCAATGGTAACAGCGGCATTCGCGGCGAGCGGAGATGTTCCAATCTTGACACGTTTGTCCTCGTCTTTTGATGCCTCGATAATGCTTTTGAGTTGCGCTGCGGTGGGCAGCATTGCAATATCGCCAACTGAGGGGAACGCGGAGACGCCTCGCTCCAGTTGGTAGTTGTTCTTGCCCTCTTCAGAACTCTTGCGGGCGATCAATGTACCGAGTGGCGTGAGAGATATCTTCCGTAATGGAAATGGCAAATCTACAAGCCCGAAATCTCTCAGGCCAGTCCGTTTCGGGAACTGCGATCGTTCGACACCCAACCAGATCACGAGTCCGACTACTGCTCCGGTTTCGTTCGGTATCAATACGTAACCGTTGATGCGGGGAAAACCAGTAGGAACACCACTGTTTAGGGCTGTTGCCTGAGGAGCGTTTGGCTCCAGAAGCACCCGAATCTCCGATGGGGAAACAGATTCAACCGTGCCGATGGTTAGTGCGGCGATTTGTTCAATTGGTTTGCTCATCACCATCCACTCCTATTGCTCTCCTGTATCCTTCACCGCGCTGATCTTCAAGCTTGGTTTTACGAATTGTGATTTGATCAATTGCCGGTTTTGGCAAGTAATTTCGCACTAATGTCTCCAAGTCGCCGAAGTGGTTACCGAGCAACAAAGAAATTTGAGCCCGCTTGCCGGTCTCACGGCAGAAATTTATGACTCGCTGACGACTTCCATTGCTTGGGTCATCCTCATTCTGAGAATTCGTTTTGTCCCATGTAATGATTACCAGATGTGTCGAGGGGATGGTGAGCATGTCTTTAAGTATGCGATTCACGTGATCATCACCGAAACCGTATCCGTATGTAACAAGAGAGGAATTGGGGCGGCAGACGGCTGCTGCGAAATCACGAAATAGCTCAGCGTATGGATAGTTCAGCGTCTCGATGTCTTTTGCTGGATTCGGATAAATCATTACGGAATCTGATGGTTTTTCGGGAATGTCGGGGTGATCCGCAGCAGAACCGAAGGGAACAGTATAGCGATGTAATTCTTTGTTTTCCCATCGCCAATCGATGGAACCGTGGATTTTGTATAGTCTTATGACCCCTTCTAGGTAGCGAGGCTCGCCTCGTATTCCAGGTGGATTGTAATGAATGTCAATATTGAGCCGGGTGGCGCGGAATACAGGGGCAAGTGCACCGATGAAACGATCTACAACATGCAGACCCGCGAGATCACAACCATATTCAATAAGACGGTCGTAGTTCGTCGTAAACAAATTAAGCCTTTCTCTGGTGGCTGTGCGGCTTGCGAAGCTGAGAAGAAAGGAAACCAGTAAGTCTTCGCCCTTTTTTCTTTTCTCTTCCTCAGCATCTCGGATAGAGCGTTCCGAATCAAGGATGGAGTTCATGAATCGTTTGAGTTGCGTGTCAATCTCATTTTTCCAAATCTCCGCTCGGTCATCGCCCATAACCGCAAGGCCGGCTTGCAACTGCATAGCGGCACGAATCTGATCCTCGATGTTCGCCGAAATACGACCGCAGGTCTTCGCACTCTTCGCTGCATACTCATCCACTTTGTCTTTGAATTCGCATTCCCCCCATTCGCTTTTTCTCATATCGGTACATCTGCCTCCTGCCGCCAATGCAACGCCGCACGTGAAACCATTGCCTAGTAGAAGAGAGAGATGTTCGCTTTGGAAGACAGCAGTAAGCCATGGCTCGATTTGTTTCCGAAACTTACTGGTGTCCTTCAGATCATTATCGGAAAGCTCGTATTCTTCATTTGGGCCAGTACGGTAGATGTGGGGATTGAGGTTAATCAATGGAATCTCCTTGCTTTTCAGCAGCGCCTCGCCATTGACACAAAACTTGTTCCCGCGATAAAAAATTCATTTTCAGTTGCGTTTTATTCGCGACAAAAGCAGCGTCGTTTGACGAACTTTCGTGCAAGTTTTTTTGGAAAAGATAGCTCTTCAAAGGCCTTCACCCTGAAAATTGCCCAAAGTGAGAGCAGATACAGTCTATCTTTTGACCCACTCCGTTTCATGGTTTTCACACGACGCATTTTTACAGCAATGGATTGACCTTCCCTCAGCTCATTATTGCAACACAAACTCCAATAATTTAAAACTCCGACGTTACCACAAGCATTAGGACTTGGGTTTGGAAGCACTCCAAAGCTGCTCCCCAAACGTAAAGTGCTTTTCAATTTAGAAAATATCGGGAATTTTGGCTGCAAAAGCAAGCAATTTTTGAACAGATAATATTCTCAGAACAGATAATATTCTCACCTTGACAATCTTTTGAACTTTGCTATATTATTCTCTGCCAGTGAACCAACACGGAGTGAATATGATCGAACCCACTATTAAACTGTCAGATGAACAAGTCGCCTCCTATCACCGCGAGGGTTATTTGGCGATTGAGGCGATCACGACGCACGACGAAGTTGCCAGGTTGCGCGAGATTTACGACCGGCTGTTTGCGCAACGCGTCGGGCGTGAGGAGGGGAATCAGTTCGATTTGGCCGGCGCGGATGATGAAGACGCCGAGGCGAGTTTGCCGCAAATTTTGTCGCCGGTCAAGTATGCGCCCGAGTTGGCGAACACGCTTTGCCGCGCCAACGCGCTGGCGATTGCGAAACAGTTGCTCGGGCCGGAAGCCGAATATCACGGCGAGCACGCGATTTTGAAGCCGGCCTTTCACGGCGCGGAGACGCCCTGGCATCAGGACGAGGCGTATTGGGATTCCGCTCTCGAATACAACGAGCTGAGCGTGTGGATTCCGCTGCAGGAAGCCAATTTGGAGAACGGCTGCATGCATTTCATTCCGCGCAGCCACCAGCTCGAGGTGATGCCGCATCATTCCATCAACCACGATCCGCGCATTCACGGTTTGGAGATTGACAAAATCGATGCCGCGCCAGCAGTGGCGTGTCCGTTGCCGCCGGGCGGCGCGACGTTTCACGGCCCGCGCACGCTGCATTACACGCCGCCGAATCGTTCTGCTATTTCACGCCGGGCATACATTTTGGGCTTTGGCACGCCGGCGAAAAAGCGCGCCACGCCGCGGGATTTTTACTGGAATCAGATGAAGAAAACGGCGCGGGAAGAACGCGTGCAACAGATGCAGAAAAAATCTTGAAATTCGCAACGAAAAGGGAACTGCAACGAAAAAAAAGCTTGGAATTCGCAACGAAAAGGGAACTGCAACGAAAAAAAAGCTTGGAATTCGCAACGAAAAGGGAACTGCAACGAAAAAAAAGCT
>Ga0187892_10002215_pt1 | contig 40397 bp, 37 predicted proteins | sample MA1701073metaG_FD_139345 | JGI IMG/M metagenome (GOLD analysis project Ga0187892, IMG submission 139345) | Bio-ooze microbial communities from a basaltic lava cave in the Kipuka Kanohina Cave System on the Island of Hawaii, USA - MA170107-3 metaG ... | reverse complement strand
GCGCACCGGCTGGAGCGCGGGGCAAGTGGACCTCTACGAGATCAACGAAGCCTTCGCGGTGGTGACCATGGCGGCCATGAGGGAGCATGGCCTGCCGCACGACAAGGTGAACGTGCACGGCGGCGCCTGCGCGCTCGGCCATCCGATCGGAGCCTCCGGCGCGCGCATCCTCGTCACGCTGATCGGCGCGCTGCGCAAGTACGGCGGCAAGCGCGGCGTCGCGTCGCTCTGCATCGGCGGCGGCGAGGCGACCGCGATGGCGATCGAGATGCTGTGAAGCGGCGCGTCCGCAAGAGCGAGCTGCAGCGCCTGCTCGACCGCTCGCGGTTCCTGCGGCCGTGGGGCTTCCGCGTCGTCGCGCTCGGCGACGGCGAATGCACGCTCGAGCTGCCGCACCGCAGGTCGCTCGAGCGGCCCGGCGGCATCGTCAACGGCCCGGCGCTGATGGCGGCCGCCGACTGCGCCATGTGGCTTGCGATCAAGCAGCGCATCGGCCTGCAGCACGACGCGCTCACATCGGACATGAGCACCGCCTTCCTCAGCCCGGCCAACGGCAGGTCCTTGTTCTGCACGGCGCGCATCCTCAAGCTCGGCAAGCGCCGCATCTACGGCGTCGCCGAGTGCCACGACCGCAAGGGCTCGCTCTACAGCCATCACACGCTGACTTATGCGCGCATCTGACCTGGCGGGCACCGAGCACCACGCCATGATCCGCGACAGCGTGCGCAAGTTCGCGCGCGAGCGGCTGGCGCCCAACGCGGCGCGCTGGGACCGCGACAAGATCTTTCCGCGCGAGGCGATCGCCGGCCTCGCCGCGCTCGGGCTGTGCGGCGTCGCGATACCCGAGGAATGGGGCGGCGCGGGGCTGGACTACAGCGCGCTCGCGATCGCCTGCGAGGAGATCGCGGCAGGCGACGGCGCGACCTGCACCGTGATGATGGTGACGAACCTGGTCGCGAACATCATCGCCGGCTACGGCGACGCGGCGCAGAAGGAGCAGTTCCTCAAGCCGCTTGCGCAGGGACGCAAGCTCGGCGCGTTCTGCCTTTCCGAGCCGCACGCCGGGTCGGACGCCGCGGCGATCAGCACCCGCGCCGAGCGCAAGGGTCCGGACTACGTGCTGAACGGCGTCAAGCAGTTCATCACCTCCGGCAAGCATGCCGACCTCGCAGTCGTCTTCGCGGTCACGGACAGGGACGCGGGCAAGAAGGGCATGAGCGCTTTCGTCGTGCCGACCGCCACCCGCGGCTACGTCGTCGCGCGCATCGAGGACAAGACCGGCCAGCGCGCTTCCGACACCGCGCAGATCGTGCTGGAGAACTGCACGGTGCCGGCGGCGAACCGCCTCGCCGAGGAGGGCCTGGGCTACCGCATCGCGCTCGCCAATCTCGAATCGGGCCGCATCAACGTCGCGGCGCAGGCGACCGGCATGGCGCAGGCCGCGCTCGATGCCGCGCTCGGCTACGCCGCCGAGCGCAGGAGCATGGGCAAGAGCCTGATCGAGCACCAGGCGGTCAATTTCCGCCTCGCCGACATGGCGACCTCGGTCGAGGCGGCGCGCCAGCTGTACCTGTACGCCGCGCGCCTGCGCGACGCGGGCGCGCCCTGCCTGAAGGAAGCCTCGATGGCGAAGCTGTTCGCCTCGGAGATGGCCGAGCGCGTCTGCTCGGATGCGATGCAGATCCACGGCGGCTACGGCTACGTGTCGGACTTCCCCGTGGAGCGCATCTGGCGCGACGTGCGCGTCACCAAGATCTACGAGGGCGCGAGCGACATCCAGCGCCTCGTGATCGGGCGCGCGCTGGGGGGCGCGTAGCGGTCGCGCACTGGAGGGACCATGAAGCAGCCGATCGATTTCTACTTCGACTTCACCTCGCCCTACGGCTTCATCGCCTCGCGCAGGATCGAGGCGCTCGCCGCGAAGCACGGCCGCACCGTGAACTGGCACCCGATGCTGCTCGGCGCCGTGTTCAAGCTGGAAGGCGTCCAGCCGCCGGTGAGCGTGCCGATCAAGGGCGAGTATCTCAAGCGCGATTTCGAGCGCTCGGCGCGCTTCCATGGCGTGGCCTACCGCACGCCCTCGCCTTTCCCCGTCGCCACGGTCGCCGCCTGCCGCGCGTACTACTGGCTCGCGCAGAAAGAGCCGGCCAAGGCGGTGGCGCTCGCCAAAGCGCTCTACGGCGCCTACTTCGAGAAGGGCACGGACATCTCCGATGTCGAGAACGTCGTCAAGATCGGCGCCTCGATGGGCTGCGACGCCGGCGAGCTGCGCGCCGCGCTCGGCGACCAGGCGGTGAAGGACAAGACGCGCGCCGAGGTGGACGCTGCGGTCGCCAGAGGTGTCTGCGGCTCGCCCTACGTGGTGATCGACGACGAGCCGTTCTGGGGCGTGGACCGTTTCGATCAGATGGAGCGCTGGCTCGCGACCGGAGGATTCTGAGATGGCGCTGAAAAAAGGCTTCAGGCGCCTCAAGGCCGGCCGCCCGACTGGCGAGCGACCGGCGAAGCCCAAGACCTAGGCCATGGCCGTCCTGCGCTCCCAGCTCGACCCGCGCGCGCAAGATTTCCGCGCCAATGCCGAGCGCATGAAGGCGCTGGTGGCGGATCTGCGCGACAAGGTCTCAGCGGTTTCGCTCGGCGGGGACGAGTCGGCGCGCGAGAAGCACGCCGCGCGCGGCAAGCTCCTGCCGCGCGAGCGCGTGCGGGTGCTGCTCGATCCAGGGTCGCCGTTCCTCGAGATCGGCCAGCTCGCGGCCTGGGAGATGTACGGCGGCGAGGTTCCCAGCGCTTCGATCATCACCGGCATCGGCCGCATCTCGGGCCGCGAATGCGTGATCGTGGCGAACGACGCCACCGTGAAGGGCGGCACCTACTACCCGATGACGGTGAAGAAGCACCTGCGCGCGCAGGAGGTCGCGCTGCAAAACCGGCTGCCGTGCGTCTACCTCGTCGACTCGGGCGGCGCGTTCCTGCCCGAGCAGGACAGCGTGTTCCCCGACCGCGAGCACTTCGGCCGCATCTTCTACAACCAGGCCAACATGTCGGCGGCTGGTGTGCCGCAGATCGCCTGCGTCATGGGATCGTGCACCGCGGGCGGGGCGTACGTGCCGGCGATGTCGGACGAGTCGATCATCGTCAAGGGCCAGGGCACGATCTTCCTCGGAGGGCCGCCGCTGGTGAAGGCCGCGATCGGCGAGATCGTCACGCCCGAGGAGCTGGGTGGTGCAGAGGTGCACACGCGCGTCTCGGGCGTCGCCGACCACTACGCGCTCGACGACACGCACGCCCTCGCCATCGTGCGGCGCATCGTCGCCAGCCTCAACACGCGCAAGCGCGTCGCGCTCGAGCTGCACGAGCCGCGCGAGCCGCTCTACCCCGCGGAGGAGATCTACGGCGTGATCCCGGCCGACGTGCGCAAGCCCTACGAGGTGCGCGAGGTGCTGGCGCGGCTGCTCGACGGCTCGGAGCTCGACGAGTTCAAGCAGAACTACGGCGCGACCCTGGTCACGGGGTTCGCGCACCTGCACGGCTACCCGGTCGCGGTGCTCGCCAACAACGGCATCCTGTTTTCGGAGTCGGCGCTCAAGGCCGCGCACTTCATCGAGCTTGCCTGCCAGCGCGGCATCCCGCTCGTTTTCCTGCAGAACATCTCCGGCTACATGGTCGGCAAGAAGTACGAGGCGGGCGGCATCGCCAAGGACGGCGCCAAGATGGTGACCGCGGTCGCGACCGCGCGCGTGCCCAAGTTCACCGTGATCCTCGGCGGCTCCTTCGGCGCCGGCAACTACGGCATGTGCGGCCGCGCCTACTCGCCGCGCTTCCTCTGGATGTGGCCCAACGCGCGCATCTCGGTGATGGGCGGCGAGCAGGCGGCGAGCGTGCTCGCCACCGTGCGGCGCGACGGCATCGAGGCGAAGGGCGGCCGCTGGTCGGAGGCCGAGGAGGCGAAGTTCAAGCAGCCGATCCTCGAGCAGTACGAGCGCCAGGGACATCCCTACTACGCGAGCGCGCGGCTCTGGGACGACGGCGTGGTGGATCCAACCGATACGCGGCGGCTCCTCGGGCTCGCGATCTCGGCCTCGCTCAATGCGCCGGTCGAGGATACGAAGTTCGGCGTATTCCGGATGTGACCATGTCGGAGCATCGCGCGACGATCGAGTGGCGGCTGGACGGCAGGGAATTCGCCTACCCGAGCTACAACCGCAGCTACGCCTGGAGCTTCGAGGGCGGCATCGAGGTGCCCGCGGGCGCGGCTCCCGGCAACATCCCGCCGAGCGCGGCCGGGCCGGCGGGCGTGGATCCCGAGCAGGCCTTCGTCGCGGCGATCTCCTCCTGCCACATGCTCTGGTTCCTGCACCTCGCGTGCAACCGCAAGCTGAAGGTCCTGCGCTATCGCGACGAGGCGGTCGGCCTGCTCGAGAAGGGCAAGGACGGCAAGGAGGCGGTCACGCGCGTGACGCTGCGCCCGGCGGTTTCGTTCGAGGGTGCGCCGCCGAGCCCGGAGCAGTTCGCGCAGATCCACGAGAAGGCGCACGAGCGCTGCTTCATCGCCAACTCCGTCAAGACGGAGATCCTGCTCGAGCCGCGCATCGCCTGAGCACGCCATGGCTGAAGGTCTCGCCGTCGAGAAGCGCAGCGGAGTCGCGATCCTCACGCTCGATCGCCCGGCCCTGCGCAACGCCTTCGACGACGCCCTGATCGCCGCCCTGACCGGCGCGCTGCGCGACGCCGAGGCCGACCCGGGGGTGCGCGCGGTCGTGCTCGCCGGCAACGGCCCGGCGTTCTGCGCCGGCGCCGACCTCAACTGGATGAAGCGCATGGCCGGCTACGGCTACGAGCAGAACCTGGCCGACGCGCGCGCGCTCGCCGCGATGCTCAGAGTGCTGGACCGGCTGCCCAAGCCCACGGTCGCGCGCGTGCACGGCCATGCCTTCGCCGGAGGCGTCGGGCTGGTCGCCGCCTGCGACATCGCGGTCGGCGTGCCGCAGGCCGAGTTCTGCCTGAGCGAGGTGAAGCTCGGGCTCTCTCCTGCGACCATCAGCCCGTACGTGGTGCGCGCCATGGGAGAAAGAGCGGCCCGCCGCTATTTCCTCACCGGGGAGCGCTTCGATGCGGAGCAAGCGCTTCGGCTTGGTTTGCTCTCGTGCGTCTCGCCGTCGCAAAGGCTCGACGGCGAGATCGGGGAAATTCTGAACCATCTCACGCAGGGCGGGCCGCACGCGCACGCCAAGATCAAGGACCTCATCCGCGCCGTGGCACGCGGCGGCCCGGTGAGCGATGCGTTGATCGACGACACGGCGCAGCGCATCGCCGAGATCCGCGTCTCGCCCGAGGGCCGCGAGGGCATCGTCTCGTTCCTGGAGAAGCGCAGGCCGGGCTGGCTTGCGCCCAAGGGCTGACGTGTTCCACAAGATCCTCGTCGCCAACCGCGGGGAGATCGCCTGCCGCGTGATCGCGACGGCGCGCGCGCTCGGCATCTGCACCGTCGCGGTGTACTCCGACGCCGACCGCGGCGCGCGCCACGTCGCGCTCGCCGACGAGGCGCGGCGGCTCGGACCGGCGCCTGCGCGTGAGAGCTACCTCGCGATCGAAGCGCTGCTCGCCGCCGCGCGCGATACCGGGGCCGAGGCGATCCACCCCGGCTACGGATTCCTCGCGGAGAACGCCGCGTTCGCGCGCGCCTGCCGGGGCGCGGGCGTGGTATTCGTCGGCCCGAGCCCCGAGGCGATCGCTGCGATGGGCGACAAGTCGGCCGCCAAGGCGCTGATGGCGAAGGCCGGCGTGCCGCTCGTCCCGGGCTACCACGGCGAGAAGCAGGATGCGGACTTGCTTGCGCGCGAGGCTGCGAAGATCGGCTTTCCGGTGCTGATCAAGGCTTCCGCCGGCGGCGGCGGCAAGGGCATGCGCGTGGTCGGCGCTGCAGCAGAGTTCGCGCGCGCGCTTGAAGGCGCGCAGCGCGAGGCGCAATCCGCGTTCGGCGACGCGCGCGTGCTGATCGAAAAGTACCTCGAGCGCCCGCGCCACATCGAGGTCCAGGTCTTCGGCGACTCGCACGGCAACGTCGTGCACCTCTTCGAGCGCGACTGCTCGGTGCAGCGGCGCCACCAGAAGGTGCTCGAGGAGGCGCCCGCGCCGGGCATGACGGCGAAGCGCCGCCGGGAGATGGGGGCCGCGGCGGTCGCCGCAGCGAAGGCCATCGGCTACGCCGGGGCGGGCACGGTGGAGTTCATCACGGAGCAGGACGGCCGCTTCTACTTCATGGAGATGAATACGCGCCTGCAGGTCGAGCACCCGGTCACCGAGATGATCACGGGCCTCGACCTGGTGCGCTGGCAGCTGCTGGTCGCGGCGGGCGAGGCACTGCCGCTCGCCCAGGACCGGCTCGAGATGCGCGGCCACGCGATCGAGGCGCGCATCTACGCCGAGCGGCCGGACCAGGGGTTCCTGCCTGCGACCGGCACGCTCCGGCACCTGCGCGCGCCGCGCGCCGTCGAGTTCCACGCGTCGCACGGGCCGCTGCGCGTGGATTCGGGCGTGCGCCAGGGCGACGCGATCACGCCGCACTACGATCCGATGATCGCGAAGCTCATCGCCTGGGGCGAGACGCGCGACGAGGCGCTCGCGCGCCTGCGCGCCGCGCTCGAGGACTATGAGATCGTCGGGGTGGAGACGAACGTGCAGTTCCTCGGCCGGATCGCGCGCAGCAAGGCGTTCGCCGCGGCCCACCTCGACACGGGCCTGATCGAGCGCTCGCGCGACGAGCTGTTCCCGCCGCAGGAGGGCGCCGACGACGAGGACCTCGCCGCCGCGGCGCTGGCCGAGCTGCTCGCCGAGCAGGAGCAGGCCGCGGCGCGCGCCGGGGCTTCGGGCGACCCGCATTCGCCCTGGCACCGCGTCGATGGCTGGCGTCTGAACCTCGGCTCGCACCACGAGTTCTCGTTCGCCGAGGGCGAGCGCGTGCACCGCGCCGCGGTGCATTTCACCTCCGCCGGCCTGCGGCTCGAGGTCGACGGGCGCGCATACGCGCTCGCCGGGGAGCATGCGCGCGATGCGCTCACGCTCAGCCTCGACGGCAGGACGTTTCGCGCCCGCGTGGTGCGCGACGGCACGGATTGGCACGTGTTCCGCGCCGGCGCGCACCGGGTGCTCACGCTGCGCACCGAGCAGGCGCCGCCGGAGGCCGACGCCGCGCTCGGCTCGCTCGCAGCGCCGATGCCGGGCAAGGTGATCCAGGTCCTGGTCGAGGCGGGCGCGGAGGTCGCGAAAGGCGCGCCGCTTCTCGTGCTCGAGGCGATGAAGATGGAGCACACCATCACGGCGCCGCGCGCCGGCCGCGTCAAGGAAATACGCTATCGCGCCGGCGACCAGGTGCTGGAAGGTGCAAAATTGCTGGAACTGGAGGACGCGTGAGCATCGCGCAGAGCGTGCGCATCGTCGAGGTCGGCCCGCGCGACGGGCTGCAGAACGAGCAGCTCGCGGTCCCGACCGCGGTGAAGCTGGAGCTGATCGAGCGGCTCGCCGAGGCAGGGCTGCCCGCGGTCGAGGCGACGGCGTTCGTGTCGCCAAAGTGGATCCCGCAGATGGCCGATCACACGGAGGTGCTCGAGCGCCTGCGCCGCAAGCCGGGCGTCGCCTACCCGGTGCTGACGCCGAACCTCAAGGGCTTCGAGGCGGCACGCGCCGCGGGCGCCACCGAGGTGGCGATCTTCGGCGCCGCGTCCGAGGCGTTCTCGAAGAGGAACATCAACTGCTCGATCGCCGAGTCGCTCGAGCGCTTCCGACCGGTCGCCGAGGCGGCGCGCAAGGCGGACATCAGGGTGCGGGGCTACATCTCCTGCGTCGCGGGTTGTCCCTACGAGGGCGAAGTGCCGCCGGCGAAGGTCGCAGAGGTCGCCGGCGCGCTGCATGACATGGGCTGCTACGAGGTGTCGCTCGGCGACACGATCGGCGTCGGCACCCCCGGCCGGATGCAGCGCGTGATCGAGGCCTGCGCCAGGCGTGTCCCGATCGAGCGGCTCGCCGGCCACTACCACGACACCTATGGCCAGGCGCTTGCCAACATCTACGCCTCGATGCAGCTCGGCGTCGCGACCTTCGACGCCTCGGTCGCTGGGCTCGGGGGCTGCCCCTACGCCGCCGGCGCCTCGGGCAACGTCGCGACCGAGGACGTGGTCTACATGCTGGATGGCCTGGGCGTGCAGACCGGCGTCGACCTCGCGCGCCTGGTCGAGATCGGACGGTGGATCTGCGGCGTGCTCGGACGCGAGCCCTCGACCAAGGCCGGCCGCGCCCTCATGGCAAAGGCGGCGGCGAAGCAGGCGAAGGCGCCGCCCTGATCGCCTCGCCCTGCAACAAGGTCTGCGCGATGGATGCCGAGCGGCGCTACTGCCTCGGTTGCGGACGCACGCTCGATGAGATCGCGCGCTGGAGCGACATGACCGAGGCCGAGCGCGCCGCGGTGATTGCCGCGCTGGAGGCGCGCAGGCGCACCCAGGCGGAGCAGCAGTGAGCCCGGAGCTGCGCCGGCTCTGGCGCGCGAAGCTCCAGGCCTGCGGCATCCATCTGGCGATCAGCGCCGCGCTGTTCGCGGCGATCATCGCCGTCGGCATCGAGCTCTGGTACCCGCCGCCCTACTTCTGGATCGACGGCGGCCTGTGGGTGGTGCGCATCGCGGCCATCGTCGACGTGATCCTCGGCCCGCTGCTGACGCTCGTGGTGTTCCGCCCGGGAAAGCGCCTCCTCGCGCTCAACCTCGCCGTAATCGCCTTCTTCCAGGCCGCGTTCCTCACCTGGGGCGTGCTCGTCATGTACCAGCAGCGGCCGCTGCTCGCCGCCTTCGTCGGCGCGCCCTCGAACCGCTTCTTCCCGATCACCGAGGAATTCATCCGCGACGGCGGCCGGCCGCTCGAGGAACTGCTCGCGCTCTCGCCGGAGCGCCCGGCGCAGGTCTCGATCCGCCTGCCCGAGGACATCGCCGAGGTGCGCACCCTGCTCGCCGAATCCTTCGGCGGCGGCGGCAGCAGCGTGCTGCGGCGCACGGAGCTCTTCGAGCCGCTGCGCGGCGCGCAGCTCGAGCGCATGCTTGCCGGCGCCAGGGACGAGCGGCGCCTGGCCGCGCTCTGGCCGCTGGCGAGGCCGCGGATCGAGCGCTTTCTCGCCGAGCGCGGCGCGCGCTTCGAGGACTACGCGTTCGTGCCGATCCACGGGCGCTACTACATCGCGCTGGCCGCCTTCGAGCGTGCCACCGGCCGCTACGCCGGCGCGCTCTACACCCACGACCGGCTGCGCGCCTCGCTCACCGATCTCGGCGCGCGCGCGGCGCGCCCGGCGCGCAACTAGAGGTCCTGGAACGAGCCATGCCGCCCCTTGCCGGCGGCAAAGCGCGCCGCGCCGGCGCCGCCCTCGGCAAAGAAGGTCGGAACCCCGTTGTACCACTCCTTGCGCATCGCCTCGCGCAAGCTGAGGCCCTGCTGGGCGTAGACCGAGCGCCGGTCGGCGCGCATGCAGGCCTGCGGAAAGCGCGCGATCTCGTGGGCCATGCCTTCGGCGAACTCGCGCGACTTGCCTTCCGGCACGACGTGTTCGCAGGCGCCGATGCGCAGCGCCTCCTCGGCGGGGACCTTGCGGCCGGTGAGGATGATCTCGAGCGCCCGCCCCATGCCGACGATGCGCGGCAGGCGCACGGTGCCGCCGTCGATGAGCGGCACGCCCCAGCGCCTGCAGTACACGCCGAAGTAGGCCGACTGCTCCATCACGCGCACGTCGCACCAGAGCGCCAGCTCGAAGCCGCCCGCCACCGCCGGGCCCGCGACCGCCGCGATCAGCGGCTTGTCGAGCTCGAGCCGCGTCGGCCCCAGCGGTCCGCGCGGAATGGGCTTGCGATCGTCGAGCGGGTAGTCGATCTCATGGATCGGCGTCGGATCGCGCATCAGCGAAGCCCCGTACTTGAGATCCCAGCCCGCGCAGAACGCGCCGCCTTCGCCCCACAGCACCGCCACCGCCGCCCCCGGGTCGCGGTCGAACGCGACGAACGCGTCCACCAGCGCGTCTGCGCTCGCCGGGTCCATCGCGTTGCGCGCCTCCGGGCGGCTGTGGATCACCGTCCAGACTCTGCCCTGCTTCTCGATGCGGACCGTCATCGGCGCCTCCGTTTCTCTTGTCCCGGCTCGGGGATCGGCCTGCCGCTGTCGCGCCACTTCACCGCAGCGTGGAAACCGTGCCGCTCGGCGTAGTCCTTGAACCACAGCCCTTCGGGCGAGTGCCGCGTGATGCCGTCGAACAGGGTGGCGAGGATCTGCGTGCCGGCGAGCCCCATGTTCTCGTAGGCCTGGTTGATCATGAGCTTTTGCATCATCAGCTGGCTCTTCGGCACGCCCGCCATGCGCCTAGCGAGCGCGTTGACCGCCGCGTCGAGCTTGGCCGCCGGGACCGCCTGATAGACCAGGCCCATCCGTTCAGCGGTCCTGCCGTCCACGGTGTCGCCGGTGAGGAGCATGCGCTTCGCTCTCTCCGCGCCGAGGCGGTACACCCACATCGCGGTGGTCGGGCAGCCCCAGACGCGCGCCGGCATGTAGCCGATGCGTGCGTCCTCGGCCATGACGACCACGTCGGCGCAGAGCGCAATGTCGGAGCCCCCGGCGACGGCGTGGCCCTGCACCTTGCACACGACCGGCTTGTGGCTGCGCCACAGCGCCATGAAGTCGTCCGTGTTCTGCTTCATGCGCCGATAGTCGAGCATGGGGTCCCAGGGCATGTCCTGGGTGTAGGCGTTGGTGCCTTTCGCTTCGGCGAAGTCCTTCAGATCGTAGCCGGCGCAGAACGCGCGCCCCGCTCCGCCGAGCACGATCACATGGACCCGATCGTCGGCGTTGGCCGCCTCGACGGCGCGGCGGATTTCGCCGGGCATCCTGCGGCTGATGGCGTTCAGCCGCTGCGGGCGGTTGAGCGTGATGCGCGCGATGCGCCCGGCGCGCGCGTACTTGAGCGTGGTGAATCGCATGCGTCTCTCCTCGGGTGACGCGCTAGCATAGCAACCCCATGCGCACCGTGATCTGGCGTTTCGATTTCGTCTCGCCCTTCTCCTGCATCGTACTGCACCGGCTCGGGGAGCTGCCCGCCGACGTGCGCATCGCGCCGCATCCCGTGCTGTTCGCGGGGCTCTTGGAGCAGTGGGGACAGAAAGGCCCGGCCGAGATCGCGGCCAAGCGCCGCTACACCTACCGCTGGTGCCACTGGTGGGCGAAGAGCCTCGGCATCCCGTTCCGGTTTCCGGCCGCGCACCCGTTCAACCCGCTGCGTCACCTGCGCCTGGCGATCGCGGCGGGCGCAACGCGCGAGGCGGTGACGCGGATCTTCGACGCGCTCTGGACGACCGGCGCGGACGCCGGCGACGAGCAGGCATTCACCTTGCTGTGTGCGGCGCTCGGCGCGGACGCGGGGCGGCTCGCTGCGCCGGAGGTCAAAGACGCACTGCGCCGCAATACCGAGCAGGCCGCCGCGCGCGGCGTTTTCGGCGTGCCGACCTTCGAGGTGGACGGCGAGCTCTTCTGGGGCGCCGACTCGGTCGGCTTCCTGAGCGCCTACCTCGCCGATCCCGCCGCGCTGCACAACGATGAGATGCGCCGCCTCGATGCTCTCCCCGTGGGCGCGGCGCGCAAAACATGACCGGGCTCCCGTTTATTCCACGCTTGCCGGTCGGCGCACGAAAGCGCGATGCGCGAGTTACGGCCGGCACGGGCGGCGACGGCTTGTTCTGCTGCTTCGCGGTGAAGTAGCGCACCTGCCCGGAAGGGGGCGCGTTCTCGTTTCCCTGGCGGCCTTGCGCGCATCGGGCGCAGGCCGGAATATAGCCGGACGGGTCCGATGCGCAACGCGGCGCTCCTTCTCGCTGCAATGCTTTGCCCGGGCCTGCCTCCTGCGCAGGCCGAGCCGGCCGCACGCGCCCCCGAGGCTGACTCCTCGCTGCCCCCGGTCGGGCGCTCCCTGTTCGACTTCCTCGTCACCACCACCGAAGGCGAGCGCAAGGTGCAGCGGGTCCCGTTCCCGTTCGCCGAGCTGCTGCGCCATGTCGGCGAACAGCTGGAAGCGGGCAAGGAGACCGGCATCCGGTCCGTGCTGATCCCGTTCGGGCGCTCGCTGCAGCGCAACGCCGCAGCCGACGAGTTCGTCAAGTATCCGCGCGTTGTCGCGGCCGTGGTCGGCGAGCCGGCGACGAAGCAGGACGGTGCCGGAATGCTGCTCAAGGACCGGCTCTACTTCGGCTATCACGAGAAGGCCGCCGAGCTCGAGATCATCAGCTACAACGAGGCGGCCGGGCGCTTCGAGTTCCAGGTCGTGAAGGACTACCGTGCCGGCGGGCAGCGCCGCCTGCTCTACGCCAACCGGCGCATGTGCCTCACCTGCCATCAGAACCAGGGCCCGATCTTCTCGCGCCCGCCGTGGGACGAGACCAACGCGAACCCGACCCTGCAGCAGTTGCTCCGTGCGCAGCGCAAGGAGTACTACGGCGTCGCAGTCAACCTGGGCGCGGACACGCCCGACGCCATCGACCGCGCGACCGATCGCGCGAACCTGTTCCACACCGTGCAGCGGCTATGGCGCGAAGGGTGCGAGGGTCCGGCCGGCGCCCAGCGCTCGGTACGCTGCCGCGCGGAAGCTTTTGCCGCGGCGTTGAAATACCGCCTGACCGGCGACCGCCAGTTCGACCGCCAGGCCGCTGGCTACCGCGAAGCCCTTCTGCCGGTCCTCACCGAGTCCTGGCGCGACCGATGGCCGCAAGGGATTGCGGTTCCAAGCCCGGACCTGCCGAATCGCGATCCGCTTGCGGCGCTCAAGGAGCCGCAGCTGGCAAATCCCCGGCCCGCCGCGCTGCGCAAGGCGGCGGAGATCGAGCGCGACGTCGATCCGCTGCTGCGGCGCGAGCCGATCGATCTGCGCTTCGGCGCGCGGCGCGAGGACATCGAGCACTTCGTCCGGAACCTGGCGGAGTTCGTCGCCGCGGCGGATATCGCAGCGCTCGATCGCTGGCTTGAAGCGGAGCACGAACGCGCGCAGCGCAAGGCGCAGGTCGTGCGGGTGCCCTGCCAGGTGATCGAGCGAGCCCGCGGCATGCGACCGGCGCAGGTGGAGTTCGGCTGCGTCGCGCCGCAGGGGACGAGCCCCGACGTCGTCCTGGCCGGCTGGCTGGAGAGGGAGGGCGGGCGCGTGGTGAGCGGCGCGTTCCACCGCTTCACGCCCTCGCGCGGCGGGGTGCGCGACGTCCCCGTGCTGCCCGCGGAGATCGCGCGCACGCCCGATGCTTCGGAAGTCGCAATCGACCTGAAGCCCGGCGGCCTCAAGCTGCGGATCGCGGACGGCAGCGCCGTGGCGCGCATGACCCTACGCTGGCGTGCGCCGCCACATGCCGGCGCGGTCGCGCTCGTCGCCGGAGAAGCCGACGTGTGGCTGCAGCGGGATTTCGAGCCCGTGGTCGACGCGATCGGCGCCATGGTGCAGGAGTCGCTCGACGGGCGCAGCGACGCGTTTGCGGCGCTGCCTTTCCGCCGCGCCGCGGTCATGCCGGCGCTTTTCGCCAAGCTCGGCCTGCCCAGGCGTGACTGGTGCTGCATCGATGCCGGCGGCATGCCGGCGCCCGTGGCCCTGGACAAGGGGCGCAGCGAGAGCGCCGCCGAGTCGCTGCGGCCGTTCTATCGCGCCTGCGCGGCCTGTCATGGCGCCCGCGAGGCGTCTCCCCCCGGTTTCCTGTACGGCGGCGGTGCCAGAGCCGCCCGGAGCATCGACGGCTGCGCCGAGCGCATCCTGTTCCGGCTCGGCATGTGGAGCCTGCCGGAGGATGCGCGCCCGAAGACGCCCATGCCGCCGCACACCGCGGTTGCCGCTGCCAGCCTTACGGACGTCTTGCAGGTGCGCGAGTTCCGGGAGTACGTCGCGCAGCGCTTGCGGACCAAGACCGGAGCCTCCGTCACGGAAGCCGAGCTGCTTGCGCGCCGCTATGAAACCCTGCCGCGCTGCGCGCCGGCGTTCGATTAGGAGTACTTCCTCAGGTCCTCGATCACCTTGCCGTCGTTGGGAAGCGCGCCGACGGCGAGGAACTCGACGCTGCTGCGCAGCTTGGTGACCTCGCGGATCGAGGCGCCAATCGCTTCGGCGAGGGCCGGCGGCCGTTCCTTCACCTCGCATTTCAGCGTCATGCGATCGTTGCCGGTTTCGCCCTCGATGACCAGCCGCGCCCGCAGGATCTCCGGGTGCCGCCGCGCCACTTCATGCACCTGCCTCGGGGTGACGAACATCGCGCGCACCTTGGTGGTCTGGTCCGCGCGCCCCAGCCAGCCGCGCAGGCGCACGTTGGTGCGCCCGCAGGGGCTCCTGCCCGGCAGGACCGCGGACAGGTCGCCGGTGCCGAAGCGGATCAGCGGGTAGTCGCGGTTGAAGCTCGTGATCACCACCTCGCCGACCTCGCCCTCGGGCAGCGGGTCGCCGGTGCCGGGGCGCACGATCTCGAGGATCAGCGACTCCTCGAGCATCATGCCCTCGCACACTTCGCCGCCGGCGGCGAGCGTCTCGTACGAAACGAGGCCGAGGTCCGCGGTGCCGTACATCTGCAGCACCTGGATGCCGCGCTCGAGCATCGCCTTGCGCAGCGCGGGCGGCAGGTATTCCGCGCCGACGAGCGCCTTGCGCAGGCAGCCGATGTCGGCCTTCATCTCGTCCGCCTTCTCCACGATCAGCTTCAGGAACGAGGGCGTGCCGACGTAGCTCGCGACGCGGAAGTCGCGGATCGTCGCGACCTGCATCTCGGTCTGACCGGTCCCGGTCGGCACCACGGTGCAGCCGATCGCGCGCGCCCCGGACTCGAACATCGACCCCGCGGGCGTGAAGTGGTACGCGAGCGTGTTGATCACGAGCTCGCCCGCGCGCACCCCGGCGGCGTACAGCGCGCGCGCGCTGCGCCACCAGTCCGCTGCCCGCCCCTCGGGCTCGTAGACCGGCCCCGGAGACACGAACAGTTTCGCCATCTCGTGCACCGGGGTCGCGTTCAGCCCGCCGAGCGGCGGCGCCGCGCGCTGCAGCTCGCCGAGCTCGGCCTTGCGCGTGACCGGCAGCTCGGCGAGCGCGGCCCGCGAGCGGACCTCGCCCGGCTCGACCCCGGCGAGGATCCGCGCCCAGCCCGGCGCCTTGCCCTTGGCGTGCTCGAGATGGGCCGGAAGCGCGGCCATCAGCGCCGCTTCGCGCTCCTCGGGCGCGCGCGTCTCTAGCGCGTCGTAGTACGCCATGGGCCCCGATTGTAATCACGCCGCGGCGACCCCCGGCCGGCGGGACCCGGGCGCGACACCTTTACCTTTCCGTCCTCCCACGGTAACTTGCGCGTTTGCTGGCGCGCTCAAGAGGAGGGCGCTTGACGCAGTCCGGACCGGCGCTGCTCGAGATACGGTCGGTGTCGAAGCGTTTCGGCGGCGTGGAGGCGCTCGCCGAGGTGAGCTTCGAGGTCCGCCGGGGCGAGATCCTTTCGGTCATCGGGCCCAACGGCGCGGGCAAAACGACGCTGCTCAACTGCATCAGCGGCTTCTTTCATCCCGAGCGCGGGCACATCCGGCTCGAGGGCGAGGAGCTGAGCGGTCTCGCGCCCTCGCGGGTGGCGGCGCGGGGCGTGGCCCGCACCTTCCAGAACATCGCGCTGTTTCGCGGCATGACCGTGGTCGACAACCTCATGCTCGGCCGGCACCTGCACATGCGCAACGGCGTGCTGAGCTCGCTGGTCTACTGGGGCCCGGCGCGGCGCGAGGAAGTCGCGCACCGCAGGGTGGTAGAGGACATCATCGATTTTCTCGAGATCGAGGCGATCCGCAAGCGCCCGGTGGGTTCGCTGCCGTACGGATTGCAGAAACGCGTCGAGCTCGGGCGGGCGCTCGCGCTGCACCCCAGGCTGCTGCTGCTCGACGAGCCGATGGGCGGCACCAACCGCGAGGAAAAAGAGGACATGGCGCGCTTCATCCTCGACGTCAACGACGAGTGGGGCACGACGATCATCCTCATCGAACACGATATGGGGGTCGTGATGGACATCTCGCGGCGGGTGGTGGTGCTCGACCTCGGCCGCAAGATCGCCGCGGGCGCCCCGGCCGAGATCAAGGCCGATCCCGCCGTCATCAAGGCCTACCTCGGCACCAAGCCCGTCGCGGACGGGGTCGCGGCGTGAGCCTCTCGACGCTGCCGCAGTTCCTGCTGCGCAACGCGCGCGAGTTTCCGGACGCGCCCGCGATGCGGGAGAAGGACCGCGGCATCTGGCAGCAGTGGAGCTGGGCGCAGTACCTCGATCGCGTGCGCGCCATCGCGCTCGGGCTGGCGCAGCTCGGCTTCGGTCGCGGCGACAAGCTCGCGGCGCTCTCCGACAACCGGCCGCAGGTCTACGCGGCGATGCTCGCGGCCCAGGCCGCGGGCGGGGTGGCGGTGCCGCTCTACCAGGACTCGATCGTGCGCGAGCTCAGGTTCGTGATCGATCACGCGGACGCCAAGTTCGTCCTCGCCGAAGACCAGGAGCAGGTCGACAAACTGCTCGAGCTGAAAGCGAGCCTGCCGAAGGTCGAGAGGGTGTTCTACGTCGACCCGAAAGGCCTGCGTCATTACGCCGACCCGATCCTGATGCCGCTCGATGAGCTCGAGCGCTCCGGACGGGCGCTTGCCGCCGAGCGCCCGCAGCGCTTCGAGGAGCTGGTCGCCGCGGGCCGCGCCGAGGACATTGCCGTGCTCTGCTACACCTCGGGGACGACAGGCGCGCCGAAGGGCGCGATGCTCTCGTACGCGAATTACCTCGCGGCCGTGCGGGGCATGATCGAGGTCGAGCGTTTCGAGCGCAGCGACGAGATGCTCGCGTACTTGCCGCTCGCCTGGATCGGGGAATCGTTCTACTCGCTCGGCTGCTCGCTCGTCACCGGCTTCACCGTGAACTGTCCCGAGCGGCCGGAGACCGTGCTGGAGAATCTCAGGGAGATCGGGCCGCAGATCGTGATCGCGCCGCCGCGCATCTGGGAGAACCTGGTGTCGCAGGTCCAGGTGCGCATGGAGGAGGCTTCGTGGCTCAAGCGCAGGCTGTATCGGGCGCTGATGCCCGCGGGGGAGGACGCCGCGCGCCGCGAAATGGGGAAGCAGCCGCTCGGCCTCGGGCTGCGCCTGCGCCGCGCGCTCGGCGAACTGCTGGTGTTCGCGCCCCTGCGCGACCGGCTGGGGCTGCGCCGGGCGCGCTATGCGTACACCGGCGGCGCACCGCTCGGGCCCGAGGTGTTCCTGTTTTTCCGCGGCATCGGGCTCAACCTCAAGCAGGTGTACGGCCAGACCGAGATCACCGGGCTTGCCTGGCTGCAGCGCGACGGCGATGTGAAGCTCGGAACGGTCGGCAAGCCTTCGCCGAACGTCGAGATGCGCCTGAGCGAGGCGGGCGAGGTGCTCAGCCGCGGGCCAGCCGTCTTTGCCGGCTACTACAAGAACCCCGAGGCCACGGCGCAGACCGTGCGCGACGGCTGGCTGCACTCGGGGGACGCCGCCATGCTCGACCCGGACGGTCACCTGATCGTGATCGACCGCATCAGGGATGTCACCCTGCTCGGCAACGGCAGCAAGTTCGCGCCGCAGTTCATCGAGAACAAGCTCAAGTTCAGCGCCTATGTCAAGGAGGCGGTCGCGGTGGGGCAGGACCGGCCCTACGTCGCCGCGATGATCAACATCGACATGGAGAACGTCGGCAAGTGGGCCGAACGGCGCGCCATCGCCTACACCACCTACGCCGATCTCGCGCAGAAGCGCGCCGTCTACGACCTGATCGGCCAGGAGGTCGAGCGCGTCAACCGCGATCTGCCCGAGGCGACCCGCATCCGCAAGTACGTGCTGCTGCCCAAGGAGCTCGACCCGGACGACGACGAGGTGACGCGCACGAGAAAGGTGCGGCGCGGCTTTGTCGCGGCGAAGTACGGCGACATCATCGCGGCGCTGTACTCGGAGGCCCCTTCGGTGGCGGTGAGCACGACCATCACCTACCAGGACGGCCGCCAGGCGACGCTGCAGACCGAGCTCGCGATCCGCAGAGCGGGCGGCGAGCTCGCTCCCGCCCCCGCCTAGAAAGGCAACCGATGGCATTCTTCGCAGACCTGCTCGTCAACGGCCTGATGATCGGCGCGATGTACGCGCTGATCGCCCTCGGCTTCGTTCTCATCTACAAGGCGACCAGCGTGATCAACTTCGCGCAGGGCGACCTCGTCATGTTCGGCGGCTACATCGCCGCCGCGATGGTGAGCCTGTACGGCCTGCCGCTCGCGGTCGCGGTGCCGGTACTGCTCGCCTGCATGGTGCTGCTCGGCTTCGCGCTCGAGCGCGGCATCCTGAGGCCGCTGGTCGGCCACAGCGTGGTCTCGGTGATCATGGTCACGATCGGCCTGGCGCAGATCCTGCAGGGCTCGGCGGCCATGATCTGGGGCGCGGCGACGCTGAACATGCCGCTGCCGATCCCCTCGCAGCCGCTGGTGCTCGGGGAAATCTTCGTTTCGTATACGAACATCGCCGCCGCGGCGATCGCGGCCGCGTTCCTGGTCGCGTTCGCGTACTTCTTCCGCCTCAGCCGCATGGGGATCGCGATGCGCGCGGTCGCCAACGACCAGCAGGCCGCGATGGCGGCCGGCATCAACGTGCGCCTCGTGTTCGCGATCTCCTGGGCGATCGCCGGGCTGACCGCCGGCATCGGCGGGGTCATGTGGGGCAACATGCTCGGCGTGGACACCAACCTCGCGCTGGTCGGGCTGAAGGTCTTCCCGGTGGTGATCCTGGGAGGCCTGGACAGCATCGCGGGCGCGGTGCTCGGCGGCTTGATCGTCGGCGCGGTAGAAAGCGTGGCCGCCGGCTATATCGATCCGTATGTCGGCGGCGGCACGAAGGACTTCGTTCCGTACGTGCTGATGATCCTGGTGCTGATGGTGCGGCCGCACGGCATCTTCGGCCGCGAGACGATCGAGCGGGTGTGACGTGATCGGGCGCGAGTCCGGCGTCTACAAGACGAGCTACGAGGCCGACATGGCCCTGTACCCGCTGCCGATCGCGCGGTACGCGGCGCTCGCTTCGCTCGCGTGTCTGGCGCTGCTGCCGCTCGCGCTCGACAGCCATGCGATGGCGCTCGTCAATCTCATGGCGCTCGCCGCGATCGGCGCCATCGGCCTCAATATCCTGGTCGGATACACCGGCCAGGTTTCGCTCGGGCACGGCGCGTTCATGATGGTGGGTTCCTACACCGCGGCGATCCTCAGCGCGCGCTACGACGTTCCGTTCTGGCTCGGCATCCCGGCGGGCGGCGCGATGGCGGCGGCGGTGGGCGCGTTCTTCGGCATCCCGTCGCTGCGCATCAAGGGGCTTTACCTCGCGATCGCCACGCTCGCCGCGCAGTTCATCATCGAGTGGATCATCAACCACTGGACTTGGATCGGCGGCGGCGCGCAGTCCACGATCTACGTGCCGACGCCGAGCTTCTTCGGCTGGCAGATCGACTCCGAGTCCGCGCGCTGGTACATGATCCTGCCGTTCGCGGTGCTCGCCTACGTGGCGGCGCTCAACCTGGTGCGCACCCGGATCGGGCGCGCGTTCATCGCCGTGCGCGACAGGGACATCGCGGCCGAGATCATCGGCGTCAACATCTTCCGCTACAAGCTGCTCGCGTTCGCGATCAGCTCGTTCTACGCAGGGGTGGCCGGGGCGCTGTGGACCTATTATCTCAAGATCGCCAACTACGAGCATTTCACGCTGCTGACCTCGATCCAGTACCTGGCGATGATCATCATCGGGGGCCTGGGAAGCGTGCTCGGTTCGGTGCTCGGGGCGGTGTTCATCACCCTGCTGCCGATCGTGCTGGTGTACGTCGTCGAGGGAGCGGCGAGGCTCGCCGGCTATGAGTACGCGAGCGTCGCCAACTTTCTCGCCAATCTCCGCTTGATCATCTTCGGCGGGCTTATCATACTGTCTCTGGCGATCGAGCCGGAGGGCTTGTACCGGCTGTGGGGAAACGTGAAGCGCTATTTCCGCCAGTGGCCGTTCTCCTATTGAGCTGCCGCTGCCGAGCAACGAGGAGGAGATCATGCGATTCAAACTTTGGCTGATGGGCGTGGCGGCTGTCGCGGCCGCGGCAATCGTGAACCCCGCCTGGGCTCAGGCGATCAAGATCGGAGGCCAGTGCGACCGGACCGGGCCGACCCGGCTGATCGGCGTGGAGCTCTGCCCCGGCATCGCCGACTACATCCGCCTGGTGAACAAGAAGGGCGGCGTGTCCGGCCACAAGCTCGAGTACACCGAGGTCGAGGCCGGCTACGCCGTGGACCGCAGTGTGGAAGCCTACGAGCGGCTCAAGCGCGACGGCGCGGTGACGACGCTCGACTACGGCACGCCGATCGTGTACGCGCTCACGCCGCGGCACATGTCCGACAAGATCCCCGCGATCACGCCCGGCTTCGGGCGCGCCGACTCGATCGACGGCCGCGTCTGGCCCTACATCTTCCCGATGGCCGCTTCCTACTGGTCGCAGGCGGGCGCAGCGATGCAGTACATCAAGGACAAGGGCGGCCGCAAGGGAACCAAGATCGCGTATCTCTATTTCGACAATCCCGCCGGGCGCGAGGGCATCCCGGTCGTCGAGGCGGTGGCCGAGAAGGAGGGCTACCAGCTGCGCCACTTCGCGGTGCCGTCGCCGGGCCTGGAGATGGGTCCGCAGGTGATCGACATCACCCGGCGCTTCAAGGCCGACTGGGTGGTCGCGCACCTCTTCGGCCGCGCGCCCTCGGTGTCGATCAAGGAGCTGAGGAAATCCGGCTTCCCGCTCGATCGCGTGGTCAGCTTCGTCTGGGGCGCGGGCGAGGCCGACGCCAAGGCGGCGGGCTGGGCCGACGCGCAAGGCTACCTCGGCATGCAGTTCGCCTCGGTGGGCCGCAATCTTCCGGTCATCCAGGAAATCATCAAGATGCACCAGGACGAAGGCAAGGCGGTTCCCGAGTACGTGGGCGGCGTGTACTACAACCGCGGCGTGCTGATCGCCGCGATCCTCGCCGAAGGCGTCCGCCTCGCGATCCAGAACCATGGCCTGCCGGTCACCGGCGAGAAGGTGCGCCGGGGCTACGAGGCGATCAAGAACTTCGACCTGCAGGGCTTCCTGCCGCCGATGACGGTGACGCCGGAGGACCACGAGGGCGGCGGCTGGGTCAAGATCTATCAGGTGAAGGGCACCGAGTGGGTACCGGTGACCGAGTGGTTCCGCGGCTATCGCGAGGAGGTGATGGGGCTCGTCGACAGGGCGAACAAGAAGCACTAGCCGGGATGCTGCGGCTCAACAACGTCGAGGTGGTCTACGACCGCGTGATCTGGGTGTTGAAGGGCATCTCGCTCGAGGTGCCCGAGCGGCGCATCGTCGCGCTGCTGGGCGCCAACGGCGCCGGCAAGAGCACCACGCTCAAGGCCATCTCGGGGTTGCTGCGGCCCGAGCGCGGCAGCGTCACCGCGGGCACGGTGGAGCTGGACGGAGCGCGCATCGACCACCACCAGCCCGAGGAGGTGGTGAAGCTGGGCATCACCCAGGTGATGGAGGGGCGGCGCGTGTTCGAGGACCTGACCACCGAGGAAAACCTGGTCTCGGGAGCGCACACGCGACGCGCAAACCGCGCCGAGCTGCGGCGCGACCTCGACACGGTGTACGGTTACTTTCCGCGCCTCGCGGCGCGCAAGGCGCTCAAGGCGGGCTATCTCTCCGGCGGCGAGCAGCAGATGCTCGCGATCGGGCGCGCGCTCATGGCCCGGCCGCGCGCCATGCTGCTCGACGAGCCGTCGCTCGGGCTCGCGCCGCTGCTGGTCGAGGAGATCTTCGAGATCATCCAGCGCCTGACGCGCGAAGAGGAGCTGACCGTGCTGCTGGTGGAGCAGAACGCGGCCATGGCGCTCGCGATCGCCGAGCACGGCTACGTCATGGAGAACGGCCGCATCGTGCTCGACGGCCCGGCGCCCGCGCTGCGCGCGAACGCCGACATCCAGGAGTTCTACCTGGGCCTGACCGAAGTCGGAGCGAGGAAGTCGTACCGCGAGGTCAAGCACTATCGCCGGCGCAAGCGCTGGCTGAGCTGATACGCAAGGAGGGAGTCATGAGAGCGTCATGGATCGGGGGTTGCGGCGCGGCGCTCGCCGCCGCGCTTCTCGGCGCCTGCGCGACGATGGAGGAACCGTCGCTCTACAAGCGCCTCGGCGGACGCGACGCGATCGCGTTTGTGGTGGACGACTTCGTCGCGAACCTTGTGGCCGACGTGCGCGTCTCGGGTCGTTTCAAGGCGCTGAAGCCGCCCGAGGTCAGCCGGCTGAAGTCCCACCTCTCGGACCAGATCTGCGAGGCCACCGGCGGGCCTTGCTCGTACCTCGGACGCGACATGAAGAGCGCGCACCAGGGCATGCGAGTCACCGAGGCGGAGTGGAACGCGACGGTCGAGAACCTCGTCAAGGCGCTCGACAAGCGCCAGGTGCAGAGGCGCGAGAAGGACGAGTTGCTCGGGGCGCTGGCGGGCATGAAGAAAGACATCGTCGGGCAGTAGGCCGCGCTTCCGCGCCCGGCAGTGAATCCGCCCTTCCGGGCCGAGCACATCGGCAGCCTGCTGCGTCCCGCCGGGCTGAGGCAGGCGTTTCGCCGCTTGCAGCAAGGGCAGCTCGCCGCCCTCGCCTACGAGGCGCTGCTCGGCGCGGCGATCGGCGATGCCGTGCGGCTGCAGGAAGACATCGGGCTGCAATCGATCACCGACGGCGAGCTCGGGCGCAGTTCGTGGTTCGGCTTCTTCTTCGAGCGCATGGAAGGGTTCCGGCTCGAGCCCGCGGCGTTCAAGTTCCGCGACGACCAGGGCAACGCTTACGAGTGGCCCACCTGCGTGGCTTGCGGCCGCATGCGGCGCAAAGGCGGCATCACGACCGGCGACTACCTGCGGCTGCGCGGACTTGCGCGCCGCACGCCGAAGGTGACCCTGCCCGCGCCCAGCGCATTTCATTTTTTCCGCTTTCATGCGCCCGCCGACCGCGCGATCTACCCGGAGGACGCCGCATATTGGGAGGACCTAGTCGCCGTGTACCGCGCGGAGCTCGCCGCGCTCGGCGCCGCCGGCTGCCGTTACGTGCAGCTCGACGAGGTGCCGCTCGCGATGCTCTGCGATTCCTCGATCCGCGAGCAGGTGAAGAGCCTGGGCGGGGACCCGGAGGCGCTGGCGGCGACCTACGTCGGCGTGCTGAAGCGCATCCTCGAGGCTCGACCGCAGGGCATGACGGTCGGCATGCACCTGTGCCGCGGCAACTTCCGCGGCCGCTGGCTGGCCTCGGGCGGCTACGAGCCGGTCGCGGAACGTCTCTTCGGCGAGGTCCCGGTGGACGCGTTCTTCCTGGAGTACGACAGCGCGCGCGCCGGAGACTTTTCGCCGCTGCGACTGGTGCCCGCGGGCAGGGCGGTGGTGCTCGGCCTCGTCAGCACCAAGCGCCCCGTTCTCGAGTCGGCCGACGAACTGCGCCGACGCATCGACCAAGCCGCGCGCTACCTGCCGATGGAGCGTCTTGCGCTCAGCCCGCAGTGCGGATTCGCCTCGGTCGCTGGCGGTAACCCGCTCACGGAACAGGATCAGGCGGCGAAGCTGCGGCTCGTCGTCGAGGTCGCGCGCGCGGCGTGGGGGTCGGGCTGACGCAGCGGCGAGCGCTCGCCGTCCTGCCGTGCGCGTTACTCAGGTCCACGCCCTAGAGAAACACGGTTCCGCCGTCGACCATGATGGTCTGGCCGGTCACGAAGCGGCTCGCATCCGAGACCAGATAGACGATCGTGCCGACCAGGTCCCCGGTCTCGAGGTTGCGCTGCAGCGACTGGCCCGAGGCGATCACCTGCGCGGCCTTCTCGAGCTTGTCGCCGAAGAACTCGCGCGTCCCCTCGGTCATCACCGCCGACGGGGCGACCGCGTTGACGCGGATCCAGTCGCGCCCGAGCTCGCGCGCGAGCGAGCGCGTCATCGCGATGACCGCGCCCTTCGACACCGAGTAATCGAGCGCGTAGGGAAGCCCGTACACCGGTGCGAGCGAGGCGACGTTGACGATCGAGCCCGACTTCTGCTTGCGCATCGCCGGCACGACCGCGCGGCAGCAGTTCCACACCCCCTTGACGTTGACCTGCATCACCCGGTCCCATTGCGCCTCGTCGAGCTGGTCGAACCGCCCGCCCTTGAGCCCGCCGTAGAGCGCCGCGTTGTTGACCAGGCCGTCGATGCGCCCGAACTCGGCGAGCGCACGCTCGGCGAGCGCGCGGCACGAGGCCGCGTCGGCGACGTCGAGCGAGGCCGCGAGCGCCCGGCCGCCGGCGGCGGTGATCGCGGCGACGGTCTCGGCGCAATCGCGCACGTCGCCCGCGACCACCGCCGCACCCTCGCGCGCCATCGCCTCGGCGTACGCGCGCCCGAGGCCGCGCGCCGCGCCCGTCACCACCGCCACCTTTCCTGCGAGCATCATGCGCTGACCCCATGCGGACGAAATCCCTGAAAAGCTACCGCCATATCACGCTCCGGCGCGACGCCCAGGTCTATCGCCTGACGTTCAACCGCCCCGAGCGGCGCAACGCGCTCAACCACGCGATGATGGCCGAGATCGGCGACGCGGTCGCCCGGGTCGGCGGCGACCGCGGCGCGCGCGCGCTCGTGCTGCGCGGCGCCGGCGGCGCCTTCTGCGCCGGGGGCGACCTCGGCGCGATGGCCGACATGCCGCCGCGGCCGGGAAAGGGGCCGGACCCGCTCGTGCCGCTTTACCGCATGTTCGGCGGCGTGCTGGCGGATATTAACCGCTTGCCGCAGGCGGTGATCGCAATCGTCGAGGGCCCCGCGGTCGGCGGCGGCTTCGGCATGGCGAGCTGCTCGGATGTGGTGGTCCTGCACCGCTCGGCGAGGTTCGGCATCCCGGAGCCGCGCTCGGGCTTCATCCCTTCCCAGATCCTGCCGTTCCTGGTGCGCCGCCTCGGCGAGGGCACGGTGCGCCACCTCGCGGTCACCGGGACGGTCATCGATGCGGCGGCTGCCCAGCGGATCGGGCTCGGCCAGTACCTGTGCGCGAGCGAACGAGCGCTCGAGCAGACGCTCGAGCGCGTGCTCGGCGAGGTCCTGCGCATGGAGCCCGACGCGCTCGCCACGGTCAAGCGGCTGACGCTCATGTGCGCCGATGTCGATGACGACGCGGTGATGGACCGCGCGAGCGCGGAGCTGGTGCGGCTGCTGCGCCGGCCGCAGGCGCTCGCCGGCATGCGCGCGTTCCTGCAGAAGACCCCTCCGCCCTGGGCGCCCGGCTTCAGGCGAGCGCCGCGCGCAGGCGCTCGTGGAAGTGGATCAGCGCCGGCTCGTTGCGCCCGTACACCACCTCGGCCTGCACGCCGCTCATGAAGCCGCGCTGCATGCGCTCGCCGAGCGCGAAGTCCTCGTGCTTCACCGTGCGCACCGCGAGCTCGTAGTTCTTGCGCCAGTACGCGCGCGACTTCTCGGTGGTGGCCGGCTCGGGCGTGTAGAGCGCGAACTCGATCGTGCTGCGGTCGGGCGACTCGCCGGGCAGCATGCGCCAGGTCTCCAGGTGGTCGGACTGGAACACCACGATGCTGTTCGGAAAGAGGCGATAGATCGGCACGATGTGCGGCAGCACCTTCCACTCGGGCTCGGGATGCGCGTCCCACTCGGCGGAGCTGAAGCGCAGCATGATCAGGCGGCCGTGCTCGCCGAAGGCGTCGAAGGCGCCGATGTTGCCGCGGATGAGCGGCGCGACGCTCGCCCGATGCAGCGCCGGCAGGTGGTACGCCTCGAGGAAGGTGTCGATGCCGAACTTCCAGTTGATCGCCGGCGCCATCGTCTCGGAGGCGAAGAAGCGGTAGCGCTCGAAGCCGTAGGCGGCGAACTCCTCGCCGAGGCCGGCGAGGTGCGCGTCGACGTCGATCTCGAGCGGCTCGCCCGGCGCGAGGCGCACGAAGATCGCGCCGTGGCGCTCTCCGGCGGGCAGCGGGATCAGGCCGCGCGAGCGCTTGTCGATGCCGGGAAACGCGCCTTCGGCGGGGATGCCGACGAGCGCGCCCTCCAGGCTGTAGGTCCAGCCGTGGTACGGGCAGGAGAAGACCCGGGCGCTGCCGCAGCCGGTTGCGACCGGGGCGCCGCGGTGCCGGCAGATGTTGGCAAAGGCGCGCACCTTGCCGTCGGCCGCGCGCACGAGCAGCACGGGAACGCCGGCGATCTCCTCCGCGACATAGTCGCCGCCCGCCGGCAGCCGGCACGACATCCCCATGAAGAGCGGCAGCCGGCGGAACAGGCGCTCGCGCTCGAGCGCCGCGCGCGCCGGGTCGCTGTAGGCGGCGACCGGGTTGCGGAGGAGGTCCGGCGCGAGCGCCGTGGTGCCGTTTCGGACGTGCGCCTGAAGGACACGCGCCAGCTCGAGCTGGGTCTCGCGCTTCAAGGCGCCGGGCTTCGGGCTAGAGCCAGCGCTTGCGCCGGCGGTACGACTTGACGTCGCGGAAGCTCTTGCGGCCCCCGGAGGAGAACCCGAGGTAGAACTCCTTGACGTCCTCGTTCTCGGCGAGCGACCTTCCTTCGCCGTCCATCACCACGCGGCCGTTCTCGAGGATGTAGCCATAGTCCGCGTACTTGAGGGCCATGTTGGTGTTCTGCTCGGCGAGCAGGAAGCTCACCCGCTCCTTCTGGTTGAGCTCCTTGACGATGCCGAAGATCTCCTCGACCAGCTGCGGCGCGAGCCCCATCGAGGGCTCATCCAGCAGGATCATCTTCGGCCGCGCCATCAGCGCGCGCCCGATCGCGGTCATCTGCTGCTCGCCGCCCGAGGTATAGCCCGACTGCGCCTTGCGGCGCTCTTTCAGGCGCGGGAAGTAGCTGTAGACCTTCTCAAGATCCTCGCGCAGGTCGGCGCCGCCGCGCGTGTAGGCGCCGGTGAGCAGGTTCTCCTCGACCGTGAGGTGCTGGAAGCAGTGCCGGCCCTCCATCACCTGGACGACGCCGAGCTTCACCAGCTCGTTGGGAGTCAGGCGGTCCACGCGCCGCCCCCGGAACTCGATCTGCCCCTTGGTGACCTCGCCGCGCTCGGCGCGCAGCAGGTTGGAGATCGCCTTGAGCGTGGTCGTCTTGCCCGCGCCGTTGGCGCCGAGCAGCGCCACGATCTGGCCTTCCTGGACCTGCAGGCTGACGCCTTTCAGGACCAGGATCACGTGGTCGTAGATGACCTCGACGTTGCTGACCGAGAGGTAGGCCTCGGCCTGCGTCTTGGGAACTGCGGACATGAAAAGGGCGAGGCCGAAGTACGACCCGGACCTCGCCCCTGTTCCTCTAGCCGGTTACTTCTCTTTCGAGCAGTCGCGCGGCGTGATGCCTTTTTCCTTCGCGTACTGCGCCGCGGAGGCCTCGACCATCGGCCGCACGATGGACTGGTCGGACGAGATCCAGTCGGAGATCACCTTCCACTGCTTGCCGTCCCATTGCTGGAACTTCACCTGGCCGCCACCCTCGTGGTCCAGGCACGATACCTTGAGCGGTTGCATGAAACCGGTGGCGCCAAGTTCTTTCAAGCGCTTCTCGTCGATCACCAGGTTCTCCAGGCCCCAGCGCACCTGCTCGCCAGTCATGGGCTGGCCCTTGCCAAACCGGTTCTGCGCCGTGCGCACGGCCTCCACGGTAATCATGGAGAAAACGACTCCACGGTTATAGTAGATCGAACCGACGCGCGATTTGTCTTCCATCTCGCCCTTACCCTTGGCATAGACGTGCTTCATGATGTCCTGGACGACCGGGTAGTTCGCGCCCGAGACGTTGAAGCCCGCGGCGATATAGCCCTTGGCTGCCTCGCCCGCAGGAATCACGTCCTCTTCGGCGCCCGACCACCACACGCCGATGATCTTGTCGCGCGCGAAGCCCGAGCGCTGCGCCGCCTTCAGCGCCGTCGGGTTCATCACGCCCCAGCCACGCAGGATCACCCAGTCGGGCTGAATCTGCCGGATCTGCAGCCACTGCGCCTGCTGCTCGTTTCCGGGGGAGGGAACCGCGATGTGCGTCACCTCGAACCCGTACTTCTTCGCCTGGACATCGAGCACCGGGATGGTCTCCTTGCCATAGGCGGAGTCGTGATAGAGGTTCACGATCTTCTTGCCCTTCAGCTTGTCCATGCCGCCCGCCTTCTGGCCCATGAACTTGATCTTGGCGGTGTTCTGCGACCAATAGTTCGTGATGAGCGGGAAGACGTAGGGGAACACGCGGCCGTCCGAGGCGTCGGCACGTCCATAGCCGACCGAGAGGATCGGAATCTTGTCCTGCGTACCCTTGTCGATCAGAGAATAGGTGATGCCGGTCGAGAGCGGGTGGATCAGGGTCGCGCCGGTCGGGCCCTTGTTCTTCGAGCGCTCGTAGCACTCCACGCCGCGCGCGTTGTTGTATTCCGTCTCGCACTTCTCCCCCGTGAACTTGACTCCGTTCACGCCGCCATCACGGGCGTTGATCATGTTCAGGTAGTCGATCGCGCCGCCGGCGATTCCGGTGCCGCCCGGGGCAAACGGGCCGACCCAGTAATAGTTGTGCGGTACAAACTGCTCCTTGGCCTGCGCCAGCGCCCCGTCCGAGAAGACGGCTGCGGCGGCCGCGATTGCAATGGTCGTACGGTTCATGAGATCCCTCCTAAAAAAGGCTCCCTCCAGGGGAAGGGTCTATATTAACCCCTCAATGGGGGAAAGGCCACAGGCGCAGCTTTTCCTTCGAGATCTGCCACAGGCGCGCCAGCCCGTGCGGCTCGACGATCAGGAAGAACACGATCAGGCTGCCGAAAATGATCAACTCAATGTTCGATATCCACGCATGCGGAATCTCGACCCCAAGCAGATGTGAGAAGCCGCCGAAAAGAACGCTGAGCAGAATTGGCAGCAGGGTGATGAACGCGGCGCCGATGAACGAGCCGAGGATCGACCCGACCCCGCCGATGATGATCATGAAGAGGATGCGGAAGGAGAGGTCCAGGTTGAAGGCCTCCGGCTCCACCGTGCCGAGGTAGCAGAACGCGTACAGCGCGCCCGCCACGCCGCAGTAGAACGAGCTGATCGCGAATGCGAGGAGCTTGGTGCGCATGATCGGGATGCCGATCACGCTCGCCGCCACGTCCATGTCGCGCACCGCCATGAAGGCGCGCCCGGTCTCGCTGCGCATCAGGTTCTTCGCGGCGAGCGCCAGCACCGTGACGATGCCGAGCGTGAGCAGGTACTTCTCCGCGGCCGTCTGGAACACGTAGCCGAAGATCTCGATCTTGCCCGCGGTGATCACCCCGGAGGAGCTGAAGTTGGAGAACCAGCCGAAGCGCTGCAGCGCCCAGAGTACGAAGAACTGGCAGGCGAGCGTCGCCACCGCGAGGTAAAAGCCCTTGATGCGCAGCGACGGCAGTCCGAAGACGATGCCGACCGCGGACGCGCACAGGCCGGCGAGGACGAACGACACCAGGATCGGCATCCCGGGGATGCGCAGCTCGAAGTTGTAGGCCATGAACGCGCCCACCGCCATGAACGCCGCCGTGCCGAGCGACAGCTGGCCGGCATAGCCGGTGAGGATGTTCAGCCCGAGCGCCGCGAGCGAGAAGATCAGGAACGGCGTCAGGATCGCCGCGAACCAGTACTGGTTGGCGACCAGCGGCACCACGACAAATGCGACCACCAGCAGCAGGCCGATCGCGATCCGGTCCTGCCGGATCGGGAAGATCTGCTGGTCCTCGCTGTAGGTCGAGCGGAACTGGCCGGCTTCGCGATAGAGCATCTCTAGACCCGGTCGATGATCTTCTCGCCGAACAGTCCCTGCGGCCGCACGAGCAGGAAGAGCAGCGCGATGACGTAGGCGAACCAGGACTCGATCCCCTGCAGGTTGACCGCGCCGCCGAAGAACTCGGTGAGCGGCGCGTTCAGCATCTGCGGCACGTACACCTCGGCGAGCTTCTCCGAGGCGCCGACGATCAGGCCGCCGAGGATCGCGCCGGGCACCGACTCGAAGCCGCCGATCAGAAGCACCGGCAGCGCCTTGAGCGCGATGAAGGTGAGCGCGTATTGCACGCCGTTCCTCGCGCCCCACATCAGGCCGGCGACGAGCGCGACGAACCCGGCGACCGCCCAGACGATCGCCCAGATGTGCTTGAGCGGAATGCCGACCGCGAGCGCCGCCTGGTGGTCGTCGGCCACCGCCCGCAGGGCGCGGCCGATCCTGGTGTACTGGAAGAACAGCGCGAGGACCGCGACCAGGATGCCGGCGACGAGCGCCGCGAACAGGTCGAACTGGCTGATGAAAATGCCCGAGGACTGGGCGAGCGATTCCATCGGCACGTCCTGGATGCCGAGCTCCAGGCCGTGCGGCTGCGAGCCCCAGACCAGCTGCGACAGGCCCTCGAGCACGAAAGTGAGCCCGATCGTCGCCATGAAGAGCGTGATCGGCGGCTGGTTGACGAGCGGGCGCAGCACCACCTTCTCGGTGGCGATGCCGAGCACCACCATCACCGCCAGAGTGATCACCAGCGCGAACCAGAAGTTGACCCCGCGCTCGACCAGCGAGACGAAGGTGAGCGCGGCGAAGAACACCATCGCCCCTTGCGCGAAGTTGAATACGCCCGAGGCCTTGTAGATCAGGACGAAGCCGATCGCCACGAGCGAGTACATCACGCCGGCGAGCAGCCCTCCGAGCAGCACTTCGAAGAAGAACGACACGTTCATCGCTAGTGGGCAACTCCAAGGTAGGCGTCGATGACCGCCTGGTTGGCGCGCACCTCGGCCGGCGTGCCATCGCCGATCTTCGCGCCGTAGTCGAGCACGACGACGCGGTCCGAGATGTCCATCACCACGCCCATGTCGTGCTCGATCAGCACGATGGTCGTGCCGTAGTGGTCGTTGACATCGAGGATGAAGCGGCACATGTCCTGCTTCTCCTCCAGGTTCATGCCCGCCATCGGCTCATCGAGCAGCAGGAGCGAGGGCTCGGCGGCGAGCGCGCGGCCGAGCTCGACCCGCTTCTGCAAACCGTAAGGCAGCCGGCCGACCGGCGTCTTGCGGATATGCTGGATCTCGAGGAAGTCGATCACCTCCTCGACCGTGCGCCGGTGCTCGATCTCCTCGCGCCGCGCGCGCCCGATCCAGAGCGCCTGTTCGACGAACGAGCAGCGCATCTTGAGATTGCGCCCGGTCATGAGGTTGTCGAGCACCGTCATGCCCTTGAAGAGCGCGATGTTCTGGAAGGTGCGCGCGATGCCCATCGCCGCTGCCTCGTGCGGGTCCATGTCGCGGAACTCGCGCCCGCGCAGGCGGATCACGCCCTTCTGCGGATGGTAGACGCCGTTCAGCACGTTCAGCATCGAGCTCTTGCCGGCGCCGTTCGGCCCGATGATCGCCCGCACCTCGTGTTCGCGGACGTCGAACGAGACCTCGTTGAGCGCCTTGACCCCGCCGAACGCGAGCGAGACGTCCGCGACCGCGAGGATCACCTCGCCGATCCCCTGCGCCCGCACGTGCTGCAGCTGCGCGGCACTCATCTCGCCCTGCATCACGGCGTAGCCTTCAGGCGGCCCGGCGCGCGCCTGCGGGCGCAAACGTCCTGGCGTCCCGGATCTTGAGGTCGGCGGAAATCGTTCCGGTGCGCCCGTCCTCGTATTTCACCTGCGCTTCGACGTGCACCTTGTCCTTGCCGTCATAGAGCGCGTCCACGAGCGTCGCGTACTTCTCGGCGATGAAGCGCCGCCGCACCTTGCGGGTGCGGGTGAGCTCGCCGTCGTCGGCGTCGAGCTCCTTGTGCAGCAGCAGGAAGCGGTGGATCTGCGAGTTGGCGATCTCCGGCTCCTGCGCCAGGTCGGCGTTGACCTTCTCCACGCACTCCTGCAGCAGCGCGTAGACCTCGTCGCGCGAGGCGAGGTCGGTGTAGCCCGTATAGGCGAGGTTGTTGCGCTCGGCCCAGTTGCCGACGGCGTCCATGTCGAGGTTGAGAAAGGCGCAGACCTTGTCGCGCGCATGGCCGAACGCGACCGCTTCCTTGATGTAGGGGAAGAACTTGAGCTTGTTCTCTAGGTACTTGGGCGCGAACAGCGTCCCGTCCGCGAGCTTGCCGACGTCCTTCGCGCGGTCGATGATCCTGAGATGGCCGTCGGCGTCCACGTAGCCCGCGTCGCCGGTGTGGAACCAGCCCTGCGCGTCCTTCGCCTCGGCGGTCGCCTGCGGGTTCTTGAAATACTCCCTGAACAGGCCCGGCGAGCGGATCAGGAGCTCCCGCTCCGGGGTGAAGCGCAGCTCCACGCCTTTCACCGCCGGCCCGACGGTGTCGGACTTCACCTGGCCGTTCGGCTGCACGCACACGAACACGCTGGTTTCGGTCGAGCCGTACAGCTGTTTCAGGTTGATGCCGAGCGCGCGGTAGAAAACGAACAGGTCCGGCCCGATCGCCTCGCCACCCGTGTAGGCGATGCGCACCCGGCTCAAGCCGAGCACGTTCCTGAGCGGTCCGTAGACGAACAGGTCGCCGAGCCAATACAGGAAACGCTCCCAAACGCCGACCGGCTTGTCCTCCATGATCCGCGCCCCGACCCGGCGCGCGACCTCCATGAAATGCTGGTACAGCCAGCGCTTGAGCGCGCTCGCGTCCGCCATGCGCACAGCGACCTGCGTGAGCAGCGCCTCGAACACGCGCGGCGGCGCGAAATAGTAGCTGGGCCCGATCTCGCGCATGTCGGTGAGCACCGTGGCGGCCGATTCGGGGCAGCAGATGCAGTAGCCGGTGACGAGCGGCTGTGCGTACGAGAAGATGTTCTGCCCGATCCATGCCGGCGGCATGAAGGCGAGCACGACGTCGCGCTCCGTGATCCCCTCCCAATCGGCCACCACCCTGGAGCGGTCGATGAGGCTGTGGTGGGTGAGCACGACGCCTTTCGGCACGCCGGTCGTGCCCGAGGTGAAAAACATGGCCGCGGTGTCGCCGCCCTTGCCCTTCGCGATCTCGGCCTCGATGAAAGCCGGATCGCGCCGCATCGCCTCGCGGCCGATCTCGAGCAGCTTGTCGTAGCTCATCAATTGCGACTGCGCGTAGTGGCGCATGCCGCGCGGATCGTCGTAGTAGATGCGCCTGAGCGTCGGGCACTGCGGCAGGATCTCGAGGAGCTTGTCGACCTGCTCCTGGTCCTCGGCCACGGCGTGCGTGATCTCGGCGTTCTGGATCGGAAACGCCATCTCCGCCGCGACCGCGTCCTGGTACAGCGGCACCGGGATGCCGCCAAGGCATTGGGCGGCCCCGACCGCCGCGTAGATCCTCGGCCGGTTGTCGCCCACGAGCGCGAGGTGCTCGCCGCGCCTGAAGCCCTGCGCGGCGAGGCCGCAGGCGAGCGCGCACACTTCCTCGGCGTACTGCTTCCAGCTCCAGGTCTGCCAGATCCCCAGATCCTTCTCGCGGATCGCGGGGCGCTGCGGCCGCACCTTGGCGTGGTGCAGAAGCAGCTTCGGAAACGTGTCGAGGCCGGAAATGCTTTCCGACATTCTCGTCCCCCTCCAAGGACTTACCAGCGCGGCTATTGTTGCACACGCTTGACGAGGGCGGAACTGTAGCCGATTCTCGGCGCAAATCTGTCTCGGCCGCGACAATCCCCGTGCCCACGCTCGACGATCTGCTGCGCGATTCGGCCTGGGCCAGGGGCGTCTCGCCCGCCCAGCTCGAGCGCGTGCGCGCCGAGACCGCCGAGCGGTCCGTCCCGGCCGGGGGCTACGCCTGCCGCAAGGGCGAGCCGGTCGCCCACTGGATCGGGGTTGTCGACGGCTTGCTCAAGCTCGGGATCGTCTCGCCCGAGGGCAAGGCGGCCACCCTCACGGGCGTGCCCTCGGGCGGCTGGTTCGGGGAGGGCTCGCTGCTGAAGAGCGAGCCGCGCCGTTACGACGCGATCGCGCTGCGCGACACGCGCGTGGCGCTCATGCCGCGGGCGACCTTCGTGCGCGACACCGGCGCGACGGTCAACTAGTCCCCTCCTCTTCGAGGAGCGGTGTCGCCCTGCGGGCGACGAGTGGTGCCTAGTGCATCTTCGGCTTGAGCAGGAAGTCGGAGCGGTCGGCCGACCGCAGCCGCGCCTGCACGCGGGCGCCGCGGCGGCCGAGCGTGAGCGGGACCTCGCTGCCCGCGGGCCCGAGGCGCCAGACCTTGCGGAACAGGTCGGCGAGGCTGCCGGCGCGCTCGCCCGCCACCTCGAGCACCTGGTCGCCGAGCTTCACCCCGGCGCGCTCGGCCGGCCCGCCGTGGGCGAGGCCGCCGACCACGAGCTGGCCCTCGACCTCCTGCGTGTACATGCCGAGCCAGGGCCGCGGCGGCCGCGCGGCGCGCCCGAGCGCGCACAGGTCGCCAAGGATCGGCGCGAGCAGATCGATCGGCACCATCATGTTGCCCTGCATGGCGCGGCCCTCGATCACTTCCTGCACGAGGAGCGAGCCGATGCCGAGGAGGCGCCCGTCCTCACCGAGCAGCGCCGCCCCGCCCCACTGCGGGTGCGCGGGCGCGGTGAACAGCGCCTCGTCGAGCACGTACTCCCAGTAGCCGGCGAATTCGCGCTTCGCCACGAGGCGCGCCTTGAGCGCGTGCGCCCGGCCGCCATGCCCGATCACGAATACCGGGTCGCCGACCGCGCCCTCGGCCGCCGAGCCGCGCGCGAGCGGCGCCACGCCGAGCGGCGCAAGCGGCTGCACCAGGCCGAAGCCGGTCGGCTGGTCGTAGGCGAGCGCATGCCCGGCGACCACCGTGCCGCGGTTGGTCATCAGCCAGATGGAGTGCGCTTCGGTGACGAGGTAGCCGATGGTGAGCAGCAGCCCGTCCTCGCGGATCACCACCGCGTTCCCGGCGCGCTCGGTGCCGAGGATGCCCGCCGTGAAGGCTTCGTCCGGGATCTCTGCGCGCAGCTGCACCACCGCGTCCAGCGCCGCGTCCAGGTCGAAGCGGAGCTCCTCGGGCTGCGGCTGCAGCCCCTCGGGGAACGCCCAGTTGCCGGTTTCCGCCATGCGCTCAGGCGGAACGATACACCTTACATGCTGCGCCGGTACTGGCCCCCGACCTCGAAAAGGGCGTGCGTGATCTCGCCGAGCGAGCACACCCGCACCGCGTCCATCAGCACCGCGAACACGTTCTCGTCGCGGATCACGGCCTGGCGCAGCCGCTCGAGCATCGCCGGCGCCTCCTTCGCGTGCCGCCGGTGGAAGTCCCGCAGGCGCTTGAGCTGGGACTGCTTCTCCTCCTCGCTCGAGCGGATCAGCTCGAGCTTGTGCGCGGTCGGGTCGCCGTGCGGGTTGCGGAACGTGTTGACGCCGACGATCGGGTACGAGCCGTCGTGCTTCCTGTGCTCGTAGACCATCGACTCCTCCTGGATCTTGCCGCGCTGGTACCCGGTCTCCATCGCCCCGAGCACGCCGCCGCGCGTCGAGATCGCCTCGAACTCCTTCAGCACCGCCTCCTCCACCAGGTCGGTGAGCTCCTCGATCAGGAACGAGCCCTGGTTCGGGTTCTCGTTCTTCGCCAGGCCCCATTCCCGGTTGATGATCATCTGGATCGCCATCGCGCGGCGCACCGATTCTTCGGTTGGCGTGGTGATCGCCTCGTCGTAGGCGTTGGTGTGCAGCGAGTTGGTGTGGTCGTAGCTCGAGATCAGCGCCTGCAGCGTGGTGCGGATATCGTTGAAGGCGATCTCCTGCGCGTGCAGCGAGCGGCCCGAGGTCTGCGAGTGGAACTTGAGCTTCTGGCTGCGCTCGCCGGCGCCGTAGCGCTCGCGCATTGCGACCGCCCAGATGCGGCGCGCCACGCGCCCGAGCACCGCGTACTCGGGATCCATGCCGTAGCTGAAGAAGAACGACAGGTTCGGGGCGAAGTCGTCGATGTGCATGCCGCGCGCGAGGTAGGCCTCGACGAAGGTGAAGCCGTTGGCGAGCGTGAAGGCAAGCTGGCTGATCGGGTTGGCGCCCGCCTCGGCGATGTGGTAGCCCGAGATCGAGACCGAGTAGAAGTTCTCGACGTCGTGGTGGATGAAGTACTCCTGGATGTCGCCCATGACCTTCAACGAAAACTCGGTCGAGAAGATGCAGGTGTTCTGTCCCTGGTCCTCCTTGAGGATGTCGGCCTGCACCGTGCCGCGCACCGTCGAAAGCGTCCAGGCCCGGATCTTCGCGATCTCGTCGTCGGTCGGCTCGCGGCCGTTCTCCTTGCGGAACTTCTCCAGCTGCTGCTCGATCGCCGTGTTGAAGAACATGGCGAGGATCGTCGGCGCCGGGCCGTTGATGGTCATCGAGACCGAGGTCGCCGGGTCGCACAGGTCGAAACCGGCGTAGAGCGCCTGCATGTCCTCGAGCGTCGCGATCGAGACGCCGGAGTTGCCGACCTTGCCGTAGATGTCGGGGCGCTCGTCCGGGTCGAAGCCGTACAGCGTCACCGAGTCGAACGCGGTCGAGAGGCGCTTCGCCGGCAGGTCCTTGGAAAGCAGGTGGAAGCGCCGGTTGGTGCGGAACGCGTCGCCCTCGCCGGCGAACATGCGCGTCGGGTCCTCGTTCTCGCGCTTGAAGGCGAACACGCCCGCGGTGAACGGGAACGAGCCCGGCAGGTTCTCCAGCAGCAGCCAGCGCAGTAGCTCGCCCGCGTCGGAGAACTTCGGCAGGATCACCTTGCGCAGCTTGGTCCCGGAGAGCGACTCGTGCACGAGCCGCGTGCGCACTTCGCGCCCGCGGATCTTCACCACGTAGTCGTCGCCGGAATAGGCCTTGACCGTGGCGGGCCACATCTCGAGGAGCTTGCGCGCGCGCGCGTCGAGTCGCGCGTCGCGCTCGGCGAGCAGGGGCTCTAGCGCCGCCGCATCAGCGCCGGACTTCTCGAGCAGCGCTTTCGCCGTCCTGAGCGCCTGGCGCTCGCGCGCGGTGCCGGCCTGCTCTGCGGCGTGCTTGCGATAGCCGCGCACGCACTCGGCGATCTCGGCGAGGTAGCGCACGCGCTTCGGCGGCACGACGACGTGGATGCCGGTCGAGACCTTCGACTTCGGCCTGGGGAGCCTCCCGGGCTCGAGCCGCAGGCCCTTGTCGGCAAGGCGCGCGGCCACCGCCTGATAGAGCGCGGTCACGCCGTCGTCGTTGAAGCGGCTCGCGATCGTGCCGTAGACCGGCATCTCCTCGGGCTTGCGGCCGAAGGACTCGCGGTTGCGCTGCACTTGCTTGCGCACGTCGCGCAGCGCGTCCTCGGCGCCGCGGCGGTCGAACTTGTTGATCGCCACGAAATCGGCGAAGTCGAGCATGTCGATCTTCTCGAGCTGGCTGGCGGCGCCGAACTCCGGGGTCATCACGTAGAGCGACGCATCGACGTGCGGCACGATCGCGGCGTCGCCCTGGCCGATGCCCGAGGTCTCCGCGATCACGAGGTCGAAGCCGGCGGCGCGGCACGCGGCGATCGCCTCCGGCAGGCAGGCGGCGATCTCGGCGCCCGAGGCGCGCGTCGCGAGCGAGCGCATGAAGACCTTCGGGCCGTGGATCGCGTTCATGCGGATGCGGTCCCCGAGCAGCGCGCCGCCCGTCTTGCGGCGCGACGGGTCCACCGCGAGCACCGCGATGCGCAGCTGGTCGCCCTGGTCGAGCCGGAAACGGCGCACCAGCTCGTCGGTGAGCGAGCTCTTGCCCGAGCCCCCGGTGCCGGTGATGCCGAGCACGGGCGCGCGGCGCTCGGCCGCCCGGTCGTGGATCGCCTTGTGCTGGCCCGGCGCGCAGGCCCCGAGCTCGAGCGCGGTGATCACGCGCGCGAGCGCGCGCGGATCGCCGTCCCTGAGCTCGGCGGCTGGCGTGCCGACGGGGTCGAAATCGCAGCGGCCGAGCATATCGTTGATCATTCCCTGCAGGCCCATCCTCTGCCCGTCCTCGGGCGAGTAGATGCGAGCGACGCCGTACGCCTGCAGCTCGCGGATCTCGTCCGGGACGATGACGCCGCCGCCGCCGCCGAACACCTGAATGCGCTCGCCGCCGCGGCTGCGCAGCAGGTCCACCATGTACTTGAAGTACTCCAGGTGCCCGCCCTGGTAGGAGGAGACGGCGATCCCCTGCACGTCTTCCTGCAGGGCGGCGCTGACCACTTCCTCGACCGAGCGGTTGTGCCCGAGGTGGATCACCTCGGCGCCGGAGGCCTGCAGGATCCGGCGCATGATGTTGATCGAGGCGTCGTGGCCGTCGAACAGGCTCGCCGCGGTGACGAAGCGGATCTTGTGCTGCGCCTTGTAGACGAGCTTCTTCGAGTCCGACAGGTCGGTCATGGCGCAAGCCTAGTTGACGTTTACGTCAACGTCAACTCGGGGAGGGCGGATGCGGTGGCGATTATGCGCCCCCTCCCCTCTTACCCGAGCAGGAAGCGGCGCACCGTCTCGATCTGCTCGGCGCTCATCAGCGCCGGCGCGTGGCCGACGCCTGGCCACTCGAGCGCCTCGACGCCCGGGCGCTGCGTGCGCATCTGCGCGAGCGTCGCCGCCGAGAGCACGTCCGAGTCCGCGCCTCGCAGCACGAGCGTCGGGCAGCGGATCTCGCTCCAGGTGCCCCACAGGTCGATGCCGGCGAGGATGTTGGGCCCGAGCGGGAACTCCGGATCGACGTGCCCGCGAAGCGTCTCGGAGATGCCGGGATCGTAGCGCAGGCGGTAGTCGCCGGCCCCGGCAGCGTACACGCTGTGCGCGGCAAGATGGCGCCACTGCGCGTCGCTCAGCCGGCCGAACTGGGCGCAGACTTCGCGCAGGTGCGTCTCGACCTCTTCGACGCTGCGAAACGAGCGCCCCCCGCCAATGTAGCCCTTCAAACGGTGCAGCGCCGACCATGGCGTGAAGGCGCCGATGTCGTTCAGCACCAGGCGCGCGATGGGCGAGCCGGGCTTGGCGGCGAGCAGCATGCCCATCAATCCGCCCATCGAGGTGCCGACCCAGTCGATGCGCAGCGGGCGCGCCGCGCTGTCGCGGCGGCCGCGCAGGGCGCCGAAGAAGCGCGGCTGCACCGGCGCCGTGATGCGCGCAATCAGCGTCGCGGCGTCCGCGAGGTAGGTCGAGAACCGGTAGTCGCTCTTGTCCTGCAGCCACTCGCTGTCGCCGCGGCCGACGACGTCCATGCACACCACGCGGCAATGCGGCGCGAGCGCGCCGGCCAGGTAGTCGAAATCGCGGCTGTTGCGCGCAAGCCCGTGCACGCAGACCACGATGTGGTCGCTGCCCGGGTTGCCCCAATCGAGGTAGGCGACGCGGTGAAAGCCACCGGAGGTCAGGCTGAGAAATGACTCGCGGTTGAAGCTCATCGCCATGTCCCATGAGCAGCAAGGCCCATGCCCACTGGGCCGCTTGGACGCACCAAAACGGTGCCGTGGCCAACCAGGTCACGGAACGAACCACCTTGACTAAGCATTGAATCCGAAATGGATCTCAATCTCCTGGCACGAGGCGCGGTTCCTCGCCGGCCTGGTCGCCTGGCGGCCGGGCGAGCTGCGCGACGAGCTGAAGCGCGGCCTGTGGTACGTGCTCGAAGCCGACAGCGAGCTCGTCATGCGCAAGCCCACCGAAGGCCTGTGGGAGGAGCTCGTGCGCCGCTCCGAGCGCAAGGCGAACGCGATCTAGTCGCGGTACGAAGGATCCTTCGCGTCCACCGCCCGCTGCAGCGCGGCGAACACATCCTCGCAGGTGCGCTTCTCGCCGGGCCCGGACTCGCGCACCGTCTGCGCGAACACCTCGGGAGGGATCGGGTTGAGCGCGCCGGCCGCGCTCGAGGCGATCTGCACGTCGCAGGCGCGCTGCAGCGTCCAGAGCATGAGGAACGCCTCCGGCACGCTCGGCCCCCAGGCGAGCAGGCCGTGGTTGCGCAGGATTAAGGCGCGCCTCGCGCCGATCGAGCGCACCAGGCGCGCCTTCTCGCCCGGCTCGACGCTGATCCCCTCGAAGTCATGGTAGGCGATCTGGCCCTGCAACTGCGCGGCGTAGAAGTTCGTCGGCGAGAGGCCTTCCTTCAGGCACGCGACCGCCATGCCGGTCGTGGTGTGCGTGTGCATCACGCAGTGCGCGTCGGTGATCGCGCCGTGGATCGCCGAGTGGATCACGAAGCCGGCGCGGTTCACCGGCCATTTCGACTCGCGCACCGGGTTGCCCTCGATGTCGATCAGCACCAGGTTCGAGGCGGTGATCTCGCGGTAATGCAGGCCGAAAGGGTTGATGAGGAAATGCGTCTCCGGCCCCGGCACGCGCAGCGTGATGTGGTTGAAGATCATCTCGGTCCAGCCGAGATGGTCAAAAACGCGGTAGCACGCGGCGAGCTGCACGCGCGCCGCGCGCTCCTCATCGGTCATCGGCAG